>Ga0247837_1000216_pt1 | contig 117271 bp, 93 predicted proteins | sample LaCtaG_2_FD_187115 | JGI IMG/M metagenome (GOLD analysis project Ga0247837, IMG submission 187115) | Freshwater microbial communities from meromictic Lake La Cruz, Castile-La Mancha, Spain - LaCruzMarch2015_14.5m | ecosystem: Environmental > Aquatic > Freshwater > Lake | place: Spain... | reverse complement strand
GACACCAACGCGCCCTTGCCCTTCTGATCCGTCCCGCCGGGGCGCTCCTCACCGAGCGCCCCGATCCACACTCCCCAACACCTGCGAGTCCGCCATTTTTACGCGGTTCTTAGCAGCCGCCAACACCTGGCGTGCTCCGGGGCGCCGGACCACTGCCACCAGGTCACTGCGGCTGGAGTCCAAGGCTTTACCGTGAAAGTGCGTAGTCAGGCCATCCTGGCCTGACGGCGTCGGGACTGGAACGGTCAGGGCTGGAAGCCCTGACTACGCAGCGGTCGAGCAGACTTTCATGTTCCGGGGTGGCGCGGGCGCCATGGTCGTTAGCCTTGTCCTCCTCCAAGGCTGAAGCCTTGGACTCCATTGCGCCGGCTCAGCCCGGCGACAGGGTCTCAACCTCGAAGCCGACCAGGGTCCGCCGCTCACGGCTGAATTCGATGCCGATCAGATGGATCGGTTGCCCCAGCGCGCGGTACTTCTCTGCATAGCCGCGGTCTTTGAGTTGTTGCAGCGCCCGGCCCTCGGGTGCGAGTTCGACCACCTTGAACTCGAACAGCCAGACCTGGGCCTCGAAACGCAGGGCCAGGTCGATGCGCCCGTGCGCGGTGGCGTCCTCCGGGGTCAAATCCAGGCCCAGCGCGGCAATGTGGCTGTAGAAGACGCTCGCGTAGAAGCCCTCGTAGCGGGCGATGGGGTTGTTGTCGTGCCACTGGTGGGGGATGGCGTCGAACAGGGCCTGCACATGGGCGCGCAGGGCCGTGAAATCGCCGGCGACCAGGGTGTCGTAGAGCCGACTCTGCGCCCGCTCGGCCGCCATGGGGTCGCCCATCAGGCCCTTGAGCAGGGCGTCGTTAAGGGCGGTCTGCACTTCCAGGTTGGGGTAGCCCAGGGTGTGCTCGATGCGCGCCCCGGTGCGTCGGGAGCCGTGGAAGGTCAGATAGCCGGTCTGCCACAGCAGGGCCTCGGGGGCGATGTGCTCCACGTCGAAGGCCGACAACAGGGCCTCGGAACTGTGCAGCCGGGCCAGGTCCGGGGTGAAGAAGCCGCGCGCGGTGAGCAGATCGACCAGGAAGGTCGGGGTGCCGGTCTCGAACCAATAGGAGCGGAATTCGCGCTTCTGAAAGAGCAACAGCAGATCGAAGGGGTTGTAGACCGCTTCGCCGGTCCAGTTGTAGCCGTTGTACCAGCGGCGCACCTCGGCCCGGTCGAGCCCAGGAAGCTCCGGCGCAAAAACCTCATCCACATCGGTCTCGGTATAGCCGCACAGGGCCGAGTAGCGGGCATCGACCGTGATGTCGTTGAGGTTGTTGAGCCCCGAGAAGATGCTGACCTTACTGAACTTACTGACCCCGGTCAGAAAGGCAAAGCGCAGATGGGCGTCGGCACCCTTGATGACCGAGTACAGGTTGCGCAGCCCGTCGCGCATCTCCCGCGCGACTTCCGGGCGGGTGAGGTTATCGAGGATCGGCTTGTCGTATTCGTCCACCAGGACCACGACCCGCTGGCCCTGCCGGGCCTGCGCCTGGCGGATCAGGTCGCCGAAGGTGCCGGCCACATCGAGCCTCGGATGCAGGGTCAGGTCGAGCGCCATGGCGTTGATGCGCAGCAGGTCGTCGATCCGGGCGTCGAGCCCCGCGCGACTGTGCAGCACGCCTTCGGCGAAGCTGAGTCGGATGACCGGAAAGCGCACCGACCAATCCCAGTGCGGATGGATCGCGAGCCCCCGAAACAGCGGCTCGTTGCCGGCGAAGACCTCGGCGATGGTGTCGAGCAACAGCGACTTGCCGAAGCGCCGCGGGCGGGAGAGGAAATACTGGCTGCCCTCGGTGATCAGCGCCCGGATAAAGCCGGTCTTGTCGACGTAATAGCAGTCGTCCTCGCGGATCTTGGCGAAGGTCTGGATACCGATCGGCAGCTTGCGGGTGTTCATGGTCGGTCTCGGCGACGGGCGATGCGGCCACGATGCCGCCGGGGCCTGCCTCGGTCAAGCTCCGGGTCAGGCGAGCCGCACCCGTCACCGGTCCGCCGCGGGCGAGGCCGCCTGGCTGATCCGCCAGGCGCGCAACTCACGCTCGTGTCGGCTCCAGGCGGTCATCAGGCAGATCACGCGATCACCGTGTCACCTGCGATAGTCCGGCAACCCCCACCGGCGCCTCGGACAGCCACGGAACCAGGGCGCAACGGGGGCTGAGCTGGTCGGCGACCCGGCGAATGAAGGGGACCTCCGCGGCGCCGCGTTCGCGCAGCAGCGGGTGCCGGGTGCCGCTCGCCAGCAGGCTCTGGTTGATCACCCAGGCGAGGGGCGCGATGCCGGCGCGCGCCAGGTCGGCCTGCAGGCGTTCCGCCTCATGCACCGGGGTGGCCTCCGCCAGGGTCACGATGAGCACGCGCGTGAGCGCCGGGTCACGCAGCCGCGGCAGCAGTTGCCGCACCGCCTCGGGCATCTCCCCCTGAGTGCGCGAGACCTCCCGATGGTAGGCCTCGGCGGCATCGAGCAGCAGGATGGTATGCCCGGTGGGGGCGGTATCCAGCACGACGAAGCCCTCCTGGCCGGCGTCCACGGCACGGGCGAAGGCGCGGAAGACGGCGATCTCTTCGGTGCAGGGGGAGCGCAGGTCCTCCTCCAGCATCGCCAGGCCGTTGGCGTCCAGGTTGGGCGCGGCCTTGGCCAGGACCTCGGCCTGATAGGCGGCGACCTCGGCCGCGGGATCGATGCGGCCAACGTGCAGGCCGGGGACGGACGCCCCGATCGCCGCGGCGACATGGGCGGCCGGATCGGTGGTCGATAACTGCACCGCATGACCGCGCCGGGCGAGCGCGACGGCGATGGCCGCCGCCACGGTGGTCTTGCCCACCCCACCCTTGCCCATGGTCAGGATGACGCCCCGTCCCACCTGGGCGAGTGCGTCGACCAGCGTCGACAGCCGGGCCGGCAGTGCTGTATCGGCCTCAACCGCCTCCACGTACGACCCGGCTTGCTCAGGATTCGCCATCAGACGCAGGGCATGGAGACCAACGGTCCCAAGCGCCAGCAGCGAGGTACTGGTGACCGGCAACCGGGCCAGGCCGACCGGCATCCCGGCCAGGGCCTCGGCAGCACGCGCCATCATCGCCGCGGCGATGGCGTCACCGGTCGGGGCGTCGGCCAGGACACCGTTGAGCGCCAGTTGCAGGTTGCTCACGCCGAGTGCCGCGAGTTCCTCGCGGGTGCGCTCGGCCTCGCGCAGGGCGGAGGCGTCCGGCCGGCTGACCAGCACCACCGAGGTTTGCGCCGAGTCGGCGAGTTGGGCGACGGTCGCGGCGTAGAGCGCCTTTTGCTTCTCCAGTCCGGCCAGTGGGCCGAGGCAGGAGGCGCCGCCGGTGGCTGAGTCGATGAACTCGCTCCAGGCCGAGGGCAGGGTCAGCAGCCGCAGGGTATGGCCGGTGGGAGCGGTGTCGAAAATGACGTGGTCGAACTGGGCCGTCGCGGCGGGCTCACCCAGCAGTTTGGAGAACGCGTCGAAGGCGGCGATCTCCACCGTACAGGCGCCGGAGAACTGTTCCTCCATGCTGGCGATGGCGGCTGCCGGCAAGATACCGCGGTAGGGTGCGACCATCCGCTCGCGGTAGTCGTGGGCCGCGGCCTCGGGGTCGATGTTGAGCGCAAAGAGCCCCGGCGCGCCGGGAATGGCCGTCGGGGTCTGGCCGAGTGCGACCCCCAACACCTCATCGAGATTGGACGCCGGATCCGTGCTGACGATCAGCACGCGCCGCCCGGCATCGGCCAATGCGAGACCGGTGGCGCAGGAGAGCGAGGTCTTGCCCACCCCGCCCTTGCCGGTAAAAAAGAGGTGACGAGTGTCCGCGGCGGGGATGGCCATCAGCAGCATCCACTGTCGGGCGTGCAGCAGCCGGAGCCGACCTGGACGGGAAACGGGCCTGGGGCTGTCGGGACAGCCGCCGGGACCAATCCCAGCTTCTGCGCCAACTGGGCACGCGAGAGATAGGCGCCGGTGGCGACCACCTGCCCATCGACCAGCGTCACCGGCAAGCGCTCCATCCCCGCCTCCAGCTCCTTGAGCACCGCGGGATTCGCGGCGAAGGCTTGCGGCTCCTGCGACAGATTGTGCCGGCGGACCTCGACCCCCTCCCCTGTCAGCCATTGCAAATCGGCATTGAACTGCACCAGCACGGGGTCGATCTCGACGCCGCAGACGCCGGTCGAACAGCACATGGCGGGATCATAGATTTCGAGCGTTTTCATGAGGATCACTCCTTCGGCAGGCAGCGGTCGAGACCGCCGCCACAGCAGTTTTCAGTCAGAAAGGCCACGAGGGCCTGGATCGCGGCCATCTCGGCCCGGTAGCGGACGAACCGGCCCTCCTGGACCGTGCTCACCAGCCCGGCCTGCGCCAGGGTCTTGAGGTGAAAAGACAGGGTCGGCGCCGGCAGGCCGAGGTGCTCGCCGATCACCCCTGCCGTCAGACCCGCGGGGCCGTTCTGGACCAGCAGGCGAAAGACAGCCAGGCGGCTATCCTGGGCCAGGGCAGCGAGGGCGGAGACGGCGCTTTTACTTTCCATGTTTCCAACATTATCGAAATCATGTGACGAATGCAACCGGGATTTCCAGCCTGTCGAGAGGCATCGACGGGCTTACCGTCTTGCCCGCTGGCGCATCGACGCTGAGCCCGTCCACGGCAATGGACGAAAAATACGTGCGATCAAAAATGACTTCATGGAGATGGACCCGGACGAGCAGCCTTGCTCCCCCCTGTCGGCGAGGACCACCATCGTCATCATCTAACCGTCGGACGTGATAGCCGGACGTAGGGGCGGGTTTTAAACCCGCCCCTACACACGTGTCTGTCCGGATATCAGGTACGAAGGCTATAGGCGACTGTCGACTAACATCATCAGGACCGGAAAGCATCCATGACATGGCAACAAAGAATCCATCCAGGAGCAATAGCGATGAGCACAACAGTGCAGGCGTTAATCCAGAAGATCGAGCAGCTACCGCCACAGCGGCTAGCAGAAGTGGAGGATTTCGTCGATTTTCTACGTTCACGCGAGGATGACCAGCGTCTCACCCAAGCTGCCGCGAAAGCGGGCGAAGCGAGTTTCGCTGCGGTGTGGGATAACGACGAAGACGCCGTTTACGATCGGATGTAGCGATGGCGTATTCCTTCGGCGATGTGGTATTGGTGCCGTTTCCATTCACCGATCAATCGGGGTATTCAAGCGGGAAGGATTGCGTTCTCCGCAGTTCTGGCAATAGCACCCAGCGTTCCCAACATGCCAACGGCCGGACTCACCCCCCGGTCTGCGCCATGAAGCGAACAACCTGCGCGGGCCGCTCATTGAACTCGTGGCGCTCCGGTTTGCGCGTGATTGCTTGACGCAGGTGCGCGACCAGATCCGCGTCGCTGACACCGGCACGCAACAAAGAGCGCAAGGGATAGCTGTTCTCCTGGCCGAGGCACAGGTACAGGGTGCCGTCCACGGTGAGTCGAACCCGGTTGCAGGTCTCGCAAAAGTGCTGGGAGAGGGGCGTGATGAAGCCGATGCGGGTGTCGCCGGCGTCAACGCGGTAATAGCGCGCCGGGCCGCCGCCAGGCAGCAGATCGGGAATCAGGGTGTAGCGGCGCTCCAGGCGCTCCTTGATCCGGCGCAGATCGACGTACTGGTGCTGCGCGGCCTGGCCGGTCCGACCCATCGGCATGGTCTCGATGAGCCGCAAGGTGAAGCCGTGCTGCGCACAGAACTCCAGGAGCTGCTCGATCTCCACATCATTCACCCCGGCCATGACCACGGTGTTGATCCGGATCGGCTTGAATCCCGCCCGGCGAGCCGCCGCGAGACCGCGCAGCACCTGGTCGAGCCGTCCCCCGGTCACCTGGGCAAAGACCTCGGTCCGCAGGCTGTCGAGGCTGGCATTCAGGCGCCGCACACCGGCCTGATAGAGTGGTTCAGCCAAGGCGTCCATCCGTGTGCAGTTGCTGGACAGGGACAGATCGTCGAGCCCCGGCAGGGCCGCCAGTCGCGCGGCCAGTCGCGGCAGGTCGCGCCGCATCAGCGGCTCGCCGCCGGTCAGGCGAACATGGTGGACGCCGAGACGGGTGAAGGCGCCGACCACGCGGGTGATCTCATCGAAATCAAGCCAGTGCTCTGGTTCCTCGAAGCCCTTGAAGCCTTTGGGCAGACAGTAACCGCAGCGCAGGTCGCAGCGGTCGGTCACGGAGAGCCGCAGATAGGCGATCCGGCGGCCGAAGGGGTCGGTCAATGGTTCGGGCACTGGTTCGGTCGTCATGGCGCTGGTCTTTTCATTGACGTGCCTCTCGATCGTTGAAGGTTGCGCACGGGGCTGCCGCCCGGCCTTGATCATAACTGCGGCCACGCGCCCTCGCGACAACCGGTCGCGGCCGGGGGGCCGCTCCGACGACGCAGGAGCGGCCCCCCGGCCGGGTTGGTGTAAGCGCGCGCTGATTCAGGTCCTCAGAAACCGCCGCCGCTTGAACGACACTTGTGCAGTTCGACGATGTCGCCCGATTCGATTCCCAACTCCTTGGCGTCCCGCGGGTTGATCTCGAGCGGCGACATGGAGAAGCGGTCGCGCCGGAAGGCCAGGAAGCGGTCGTGATAGGCGGTCTGCCAGATGGGGTTGGGGCGGCCGTTGTTGACCCCGAACCGGTACTTTACCCGACCGCAGTAACCCGGAAGCCTTGGGTGCCGCGGCGCTCGGCCCTTTGATCACCCTACACCGCATCGGTTGTGGGTGGGCGAACGGGTTCCATGGTGTTCGCACCGTCCCCACCCTCCGGCACGGACCCCGGTTCCGGCAGACGGGTCGCCAGTACCTTGTCGATTCGCTTTCCATCCATGTCGACAATTTCCAGACACCAGTGCTCCCATTCGACCCGGTCCGCGGTCTGGGGCACCCGACCGAGGAGCCACAGGAGCATGCCGCTCAGCGTGTGGTATCGACCTTTGTCTTCCTCCGGCACGGATTTCAGATCCAACCGGTCCTTCAGCTCCGGAACGGGGATCAGCCCGTCCAGCAGCCAGGATCCGTCGTTACGGGCGACGGCCCAGGCGTCCTGCGGGTCGCGCGGCTGAAACTCACCGGTCACCGCCTCCAGCACATCCTGCAGGGTTACGAGACCGAGCAGTTCGCCGTATTCGTCGATGACGAAGACCATCTGCGCGCCGTTGGCCCGGAACTCGTCGAGCAACTGCATCCCCGTGAGTGACTCGGGGACGTAAACAGCCGGTTCCAGATCGGCATTCAGATCGATCCCGGCGCCGCGCAGCGACTGACCGAACAGGTGTTTCATCACCGCCACGCCCATCACCTCATCGAGCCCACCGCGGCAGACCGGAAAGCGCGAGTGCGCTGAGCCCGCGATGCGCGCCAGGTTCGCGTCCAGCGGGAGATTCAGGTCGAGCGAGACGATCTCACCACGCGGCACCATCAGTGAACCCAGTTGCCGGTCATCCAGGCGAAAAACGTTGCGCACCATGTGATGCTCGGTGGCATCGATTGCCCCGGCGTCGGACCCTTCCTGCAACAGCGCATGGATATCGTCTTCAGTCACCCGCGGCGCGGCCTGCTCCCGCTGGCCGAGCAGACGCAGCAGGCGCCCGGTGGACCAGGAGAGCAGCCAGACGAACGGGCGGGCGGCGATGGACAGGGCGTTCATCGGCCGCGCGACCAGGCGCGCGACCGCCTCGGGGTTGATCTGACCCAGGCGCTTGGGTACCAACTCGCCGATCACGATGGCCACAAAAGTGATCATGATGACGACCACCGCGGTCGCGGCAAGATGCGCCGAGTCCCCGTCCATCCCAAAGAACACCAACAGGTCCGCCAGGGGCACGGCAATGGCGGCCTCACCGAGGATGCCGCTCAGCACCCCGATCGAGGTGATGCCGATCTGGATGGTGGAGAGGAAACGGGTCGGGTCCTCGCCGAGCTTGATCGCCATCGCGGCCCCGGCATCCCCATCCTGTGCAAGCCGCGACAGCCGGGTGCGCCGCGCGGTGACCAAAGCAATTTCGGACATGGCGAGCGAGCCATTCAGGAGGATCAGGCCGATCAGAAACAGGATTTCCATCAGGAAGGAGTCTCAGGGTAAAGCCACCAGCGGCCGGCGGCCGGCCGTCGGCAACAAAGGCAATGATGTCATGTCGGGGTCGGCAGGTTCCAATGCCAACGCCGCCAGTGACCAGGCAGGCGGCGCCGACGGCAGGCGAGCGGGCGGCCGACCGGCCGACCGGCCGACGGCTGCACGTCGGGCGCGTTTACTCCACTCAATCCGAGCGGATCGGCGCGACCTTGAAGACTTCCTCCATGCTGGTCACGCCGCGAGCGGCCTTGAAGGCGCCGCTGATACGCAAGGGTCTCAGGCCCTTCTGGTAGGCGAGACGACGCAGTGGGGTCTCGTTGAAGTCCGCGGCGATCAGTTCGCGCAGTTCCGCGTCGAGGGTCAGGATCTCATAGAGCCCGATCCGGCCATAGTAACCGGTGTTGCGGCACTCCAGGCAGCCCTTGGGGTGCCACAAGGTGTCCGGCGCGTGGAGTTTCCAGGGATTGACCAGCGACTCCCACAGGTCCGGGTCGGTCGGGGCGTCGTACTTACAATGGGGGCAGAGCGTGCGCACCAAACGCTGGGCAACCACGCCGATGACGGTAGCCTTGATCAGATAGTGCGGCACGCCGATATCGAGCAGTCGGGTGATGGCGGCGGGCGCATCGTTGGTGTGCAGGGTGGAAAGCACCAAATGGCCGGTCAGGGACGCCTGGACCGCCATCTCCGCGGTCTCGCGGTCGCGGATCTCACCGACCATGATGATGTCCGGATCCTGGCGCATCAGGGTGCGGATGCCGCTCGCGAAGTCCAGACCGATGTTGTGCTGCACTTGCATCTGGTTGAAGGCCGGCTCCACCATTTCGATCGGCTCCTCGACCGTACAGACATTCACGAGCGGGGTGGCCAGTGTCTTGAGGGTGGAATACAGCGTGGTGGTCTTACCCGAACCGGTCGGACCCGTCACCAGGATGATACCGTGGGGGCGGCCGACCATCGCCTGCCAGCGCTTGGCATCCTCCTCGCCGAAACCCAGGTCGGCAAAGTCACGCAACAGCACGTCCGGATTGAAGATACGCATCACCAGCTTCTCGCCGAAGGCGGTAGGCATGGTGGAGAGGCGCATCTCCAGTTCGCGACCGTCTTCCGAGCGGGTCTTGATGCGCCCGTCCTGCGGCCGACGCTTCTCGGCGACATCCATACGCCCGAGAATCTTGATGCGGCTGGTCACCGCGGTCATGACCAGTGCCGGCACCTGGTAGACCGGGTGCATCACCCCGTCGATGCGGAAGCGGATATTCCCCACCTCGCGCCGCGGCTCTAGGTGGATATCGCTGGCCCGCTGATCGAAGGCATATTGCAGCAGCCAGTCGACGATATGCACGATATGGCTGTCGTTTGCATCGATCTGCCCGGACTTGCCCAACTCGACCAGGGCTTCGAGGTTACCAAGCCCGAAGAGGCGTTTGTTCCCCTCGGTGTTGCTCGCCCCCTTGACCGAGTTGGAAACGCCGAAAAACTCCTTGCGGTAGCGCTCGATATCCCGCGGATTGGCCACCACCCGCACGATCTCGCGCTTGATGATGCCGCCTAGCTCCTCGATCCAACTCGTCAGGTAGGGCTCGGAGGTCGCAAACACCACCTGCTCCGCGGTGATGGACACCGGCAGAATGCGGTTCCAGGCCGCATAGGAGGCGGTGACCAGATCGCCGACGTTGGGAGCGTCGATTTTCAGCGGGTCGATGCGCAGGTAGTCGAGCCCGGTGCGCTTGGCCAGCCAGAAGGTCAGTTCCTCCAGCGTGATGATGCGCTTGGTTGAGTTGGCGTGATGGATCTTGGCATCGGCCACCAGCTCCAGGGCGTGACGCTCCGCCCGATCCTTCGGAGTGACGGTGAAGAGCAGGCCCTGGGCTACCGGCCGCGTGACCATGCCGTCCGCGACCAGATCGTCCAGGACCTCGTCGACCGTGAGTCGATGGTCCGGACGGCTTTCGATTTGCTTCTCTGCGGCCATGTTCGGCTCCATTGGGGCGTACTGAGACCCTTCAAGTCTCTATCCGGATCGGGAGATGATGGGACGAAAAACGACAGCGCACCAGATTAGTGCGAACCGGACGCACTGGCGGTCATCACTGGGCAGGCGAACGCGTGCCAGGCTGTTCAGAGTATCGCAGATTGCAAAGCTCAAACCGCCGATTGCGTCGCGATCACCCCGGCTCGTGACGCTTGTTGCAGTGCAACGATCGATGCGCTCCGAAGCGGTCCGCGGAGCGGTAGGAGCATGCTGACAAACGGTCTCAGATGGGTTGGCACGTTCAATGCTGCTCTTCCTGCAAGAGGTCCCCGCTCCGGGGGCCAGGAGATTCAAAATGCACCCTGAGTTACTCCAGACGCTCATCGACATTACCCCGCCACAGGAGCAGGAACGCTCGCGGCGACTGCGCGGTGTTCTGACGGAACTGTCGCTTCGTGACGAAAACGCGCTTTTTGAACTCAGCCGGGGAGTCAGCCAAAACAACGCTCACCTCGGCTTCGTCCCCGCGTATCTCAACACGGCCACCGGAGAGCAGGTCCGCGCCCGATTCGCCGACGGTTCTCCCGCACCGGTCCATCTGCTCGACGGGCTGCCCGAGACCTGGGTGAGCGCACGCGACAGCGAAGGGCATGTGACCCGGACCTGCTCCGGCTTGATCAGCGGTTTCATCCGCGACGGACGCTTCTACACCCGCGACGAGGCCAGCCGCGCCGCGGCGCATTGACCCTGAATTCACCCCGGCTATGGAAACACCACCATAGCCGAAACCCCCGAAATCGGGAGCGCCTTACCCGGGTTGAGTATCCCCGCCGGGTCACAACACTGCTTGAGATCCGCCATCAGCCGCAGGGTCGGCGCATCGATTTCCCGCGCCACGAAGTCACGCTTTTCGAGTCCGACCCCGTGTTCCCCGGAGAGGGTCCCGCCGAGCCCCAGGACCAGCGCGAAGACCGCATCGAGACAGCCATGCGCACGCGCCAGTTCAACCGGATCATCCGGGTTGACCAGCAGATTGACATGGATGTTCCCATTGCCTGCATGGCCGAAGTTGACGATGCGGATCCCCTGCTCCCGCGATAGCCGTTCGAGGCCGTCGATGAACGCGCCCAGACGCGAGACCGGCACCACCACGTCTTCGTTGATTTTCTTGGGTGCGATGTGGCGCAGCGCCGGCGACAGCGCCTTGCGGGTCTTCCAGAGGGCGGCCACCTCGGCCGGGTCCGCCGCGTGGCGGCAGTCCAGCAAACCGGCATTGTCGGCCGCGGCCTCCACCGCCGTCACCGCACTGTCGACACAGGCCGCCGGCCCGTCCACTTCGATCATGAGCAAAGCCCCGGTCGCGTCGGGCAAGTCGAGCCCGGAGTAGGCGCGCACCGTCGCGATCGCGGCGGCGTCCATGAACTCCAGGGCGCAGGGCGTGATCGGCTGCGCCATGATCGCGGACACGGCGGCGGCGGCACTATGGATATCGCGGTAGGCCGCACGCAGCGTGCGAGTCGCCTCCGGCAGCGGGGTGAGCTTCAGCGTCGCCTCGCTGATCAAGGCCAGGGTGCCCTCCGAACCGATGATGAGGCGGGTCAGATCATAACCCACCACGCCCTTGGTCGTGAGCACGCCCGTGTGGATCCGCTCGCCGCGCCCGGTGATCGCCTTGAGCCCGAGCGTATGCTCGCGCGGGGTCCCGTACTTGACCGCCCGCGGACCAGCCGAGTTGTAGGCGAGATTGCCGCCGATGGTGCAAACCGCGGCGCTGGTCGGATCCGGCGGCCAGAAGAAGCCGTGGGCACCGATCGCCCGTTGCAAGTCGGCATTGACCACCCCGGGCTCGCAGACGACATAGCGGTCGCCGGGAGCGATGCGCAGGATGCGGTTCATGCGCTCGAATGAGAGCACCACGCCGCCGCGATCCGGCACCGTCGCCCCGGTGGTGCCGGTGCCGCGGCCGCGCGCGATCAGCGGCAGGCCCGCCTCGACACAGAGACGCACCAGCCCCGCGAGCTGATCGGGAACCTGGTCGTCGGCGGCCGCGAAGACCACCGCCTGCGGCAGCGCGTGGCGGCGGCTGTTGTCGTAGCCGTAAGGCCAGCAGTCCGCCGGATCGGTTAGTAAACGACCGGGCCCGGCGATGGCTGCCAGGCGTGCACGCAGGCCGGGTGTCAACTCGGGCAAGGGTTCATACCTCGGGTTCCCGATACTCGAAGAGTTTCACCACCCGCGCGACCCCGGGCACGAAGCTGACCTGTTCGGCTGCCGCATCCCCTTCCGCGCTCGACACCAGCCCCAACAAATAGACCACGCCGTCTTCGCTGACCACCTTGACCCGCGTCGGGTCGAAGCCGGGAACCTTGACATCGAGGAGCGCCAGTTTGGCGCGCGAGGTCAGCAGCACGTCCTCGCTCTCGCGCCACAGGCTGATATTCGGCCCGACGGTCAGTTGGTTGACGACGGTTTGCACCTTCGGCAAGCGGCTGACCACGCCGGCCGCGTGGGCCGCCACCGCATCAGTCTGTGCCTGACCGGTCAGCAACACCTTGTAATTGTAACTGGTCACTGAGATGCGTCCACGGTCCTTGAGTGCCGGTTCGGCCGCCAGGGCGCTACCGGCCTCGAATTCGATGCGCTGGTCGTCGATGAACGCCGTATAACCGCGGCGGTCATAGGCGGCCATCGCGCCCACCGCGACCCCGCCAACCACCACGGCAGCACAGCCGCTCAGCAGGAGAGCGACCAGCAAAGGGGTCAGGACCAACAGCAGGAGCGCGCAGCGGTGCCGGGAGGGGTTTAGATGGATCGCGTTCGGGTCAGGCCGGAGCGAACCGGTCACTAGCGCGCATGGTGCCATGCCGACACCGACGCCAACGGAACGAACCACTGAAACACGCAAACCCATCGGGTGTAGCAAAACACGTCACCACGCAAAGTTGGAGGCTCGCTAAGTGCCGAACGCATCCTTGAGCCACAGGATCTGATCATGGCCGGTCATCGCGACCACATCAAAGCGACAGGGTAACACGCTGGGGTGAGCCAGCAGATAGTGGTTCGCGGCGGCGACGAGGCGCCGCTGCTTGGAGTAATCCACGGTCTCGGCCGGGGTGCCGAACCGGGCGGAGGCCCGATAACGGACCTCCACGAACACGAGCACCCCGGCGTCGCCCATGATCAGATCGATCTCGCCGAAACGACAGCGGTGGTTACGGGCGATCAGGCGCAATCCCTGACGCGTCAGGAAGTCAGCGGCGAGACGCTCCTTGTCCTGGCCGACCGACGACCGGGCATCGGCGTCCGGACCGCCGGTCTCCTTCATCCACCCGTGACCGCGGGCTGCGGCAGCGCACGCTTGGGTTCAGGCTTAGGCGCAGGCTTGGGCTTAGGCTCTGCCGCCGACGGTGACGGGGTCTTGGCCGGCGCGCCGACCGCGGCCGGTTGGGCAGCCGCCGTCGGCCTGACAAAGGGCAGCCAGCCGCGCTGTGTGGCGGCCGGCTTGGCGCTCACCGGCTGGGGACCGGTCGCCGTGAACTGCGCCAGGGTCAATTGGCGCTGCACCCGTCCGAGCGCATCGAGCGACAGCGTGCCGGTCGCACCGGGGAAGGTGGCCGCCGGGTCCTTGGCGAGACCGGCGAGACGTGGTGCCAGCCGGTACGCATCGATCCCCATGGCATAGAGCCGCAGTCCCAGGGGCGTCGAAAGAGACGCTGATTTCCCCTTGAGATTGGCGCGGGCCACGGGGTCGTTCGCCTGACCCACCCCCAGCACCCAGGGCAGATCGACGAAGTAAAGCCCGGCTAACGCCTTGTCGCGCGCGGCATCCGCCGTACCGGAGTAAACCGCCGAGGTCGCGATCACCGGGAGGGCGTTCGCACCATCGCGGATCGGGGGGTAAAGCTTACGCGCCTGGTCCGCATCGACGGCCAGGAAGAGGAAGTCCGCCTCACCTTTTTTCAGCAGCGCAGCCGGCGTTTTCGCAGGGTCCGCGGTGGCTGGATCGAAGCTGGCCTGGCCCACCAGGGTCGCGCCGAGCTGTTCCCACTGGCGCCGGAAGGCATCGGCGCGCCGCTGACCCGCCTCGCCCGCCGGGGCCAGCATCAGGGCGCGGGTGAAACCCATCGCCTTGGCCTGGTTGGCCGCATCCACCGCCTCGGTCTCGGGCGCCAGGGCGAACTGGTAGAGGTTCTCCACGGCCTTACCGGCAGCGGCCGCCTGGTTGAGGGCCAGGGTCGGGACCTTCAAGGCCGGACCCGTTGCCAGGGCATCGACTGCCGGCTTCAGCAAGGGCCCGATCACCTGAGTCGCTCCGGCCGCCACCGCTTCCCCGTGGGCCTCGGCGATCTTGTTCGGCTGCTCGCTCGCGATGAAGGTCAGGGTCGGCTTCGCCGCCGTGTCGTCGGCACCGTGGGCAGCCCGCAGTCCCTCGCGCAGCGCGTCGGCCACGTCGGCGACCGGCCCCTTGCCGGGCAGGATGGCCGTCACCTTATCCCCCGCGGCGTACCCGCCGCGGAGATTCGTCGGCGCCTTGCCCCACGGCAGGCCGGCGCAGCCGCCGAGCGTCCCGCTCAGAACCATGGCCATACTCAGGGCCAAGGTCCGAACCGCGCCGGGGAACCGATGGAAGTTGGGGCAGAAGGACGCGACGGGGCGATCTTGGTGCATGATACGGGTTCCGTTGCAGTGTGAGGAGCGATGAAGTGGAAGGAAGACGCGGGATACTATACGTGGTGGCAACACCGATCGGCAATCTGGGTGATCTGACGGACCGTGCCCGTAAGGTATTGACTGACGTGGACCTGATCGCCGCCGAGGATACGCGGGAGACGCGGCACCTGCTCGTCCATTGCGGTATCACGACCCGACTCATCGCTTACCATGATCATAACGAATCCAAGGCCGCCGTGCGCCTGATCGAGTCACTGGAGTCCGGTCTGAATCTGGCCCTGGTTTCCGATGCCGGCACCCCCCTGATCAGCGATCCGGGCTATGAATTGGTCGCGACCGCGCGGGCCCGGGGGATCGAGGTGGTGCCGATCCCAGGGGCCAATGCGGCAATTTGTGCGCTCTGTGCCGCGGGGCTGCCCAGCGACCGCTTCCTGTTTCTCGGGTTTCCGCCGCGTACCAGCGCTCAACGACGGGCCTGGTTCGCGCCGCTCGCGCGCGAGCCGGCGACCCTGATCCTCTACGAGAGCGGGCGGCGTGCCATCGAGACCCTGACCGATCTGGCCGCAATCCTGGGACCAGACCGGCGCGTCGTGGTCGCCCGCGAACTGACCAAGCGCTTCGAGACCTTTCTCAGCGGCTCGGCGGACGCACTGGCCCAACGGATGGCGACCGATGCGGAGCAGCAACTCGGCGAACTGGTGATTCTGGTGGAGGGTAACCGCTCGCCGCAGACCCCTGACGCGGCGGAACAAGGCCGGGTGCTGCGCGTCCTGGCCGCCGAACTTCCCCTGCGGCAGGCCGCGGGCCTGGCCGCACGATTGACCGGGGGGCGCAAGAACGACCTCTACAAGCTCGGCTTGGCATTGGGGCTGGCAGCCGGGCCTCCCGATCAGTCAGCAGAACCGGATTGATATAGCGTTCGCGCCTGATATCCAGACAGACCTTCGTGTAGGGGCGGGTTTGAAACCCGCCCCTAGGTCCGGTTATCACGTCCGAAGGCTATATCTCCACATCCCAGACACCAGGAATCGAGTAGACTGATTATCGGGAGTCGGCCGGACAGCCGCTCCGCCCGTTTGCGGGCGGGGAGGAAAGTCCGGGCTCCATAGGGCAGGGTGCCAGGTAACGCCTGGGGGGCGCGAGCCCACGGAAAGTGCCACAGAAAATAGACCGCCAAATCCGTGTTCAGGCGACTGTCGGGACACGGAAGGTAAGGGTGAAATGGTGCGGTAAGAGCGCACCGCGCCGACGGCAACGCCGGTGGCAGGGTAAACCCCACCCGGAGCAAGACCAAATAGGGGGACGGGCAGCCCACGGGCTGCGACGCGCGGCCCGCGCGTGTTCCCGGGTAGGTCGCTCGAGGCGTATGGCGACATGCGTCCCAGATGAATGGCTGTTCTCGACAGAACCCGGCTTACAGGCCGACTCCTTCCCCTTCACCGGTGACGCCCGCCCCCAGCGGCGGCGCGCACCCGTCCCAGCCCCTTCAGCCGCACCAATCCCACGGTAATCAAGCTCATCCCACTGAGCGGACGCGCTTTTGTCCGACTTCGGATGACGCGTTGCGACTTACTTTTAAGTCGCTGAGCATTAACAAAAAAACTGACCCGACAAACTTGACGCTCACGCGGTCGCTGGCTAAGATGGGCGCAAAGTGGGGAAAAGTGGGAAGAACGGGAAAAATAGCGCGACCCGGGGGGGAGAGGAGTGTTTCGCGGTTCCACCTATCTCAGTCTCGATGTCAAGGGGCGCCTCGCGATCCCGGCCAAGCCGCGCGAGCGGTTGTTGGCCGCGGGCGATGCGAACCTGATCCTGACGGTGGACCGGGCGCGTTGCCTCTTGCTCTTCCCGGTGAAAACCTGGGAGGTCATCGAGCGTGACTTTGCCGACTTGCCCGCCTTCGATGAGGTCGCCCGTTCCGTACTGAGGCTCTATCTGGGTCACGCCGAAGAAGTCGAGATGGACGCCCAGGGGCGCATCCTGCTGCCCCAGCACCTGCGTGAATTTGCGTATCTGGATAAGCGTGTCGCCCTGGTCGGTCAGGGCGGGAAGTTCGAGATATGGGACGAACAGCGATGGAAGGACAAGACCCTGGCGGATCTGGACGACCGGAACATCGGCGAGTTGGCCATGTCGTCCGCGCTCGGCAAACTGAAGTTTTAACGCGCGCCATGACGGACGCGACCCATCGACCGGTCTTATTGGAGGACAGCGTGCAGGCCCTGGCGATCGACCCCAACGGCATCTACGTCGACGGCACCTTCGGCCGCGGCGGCCATGCGCGCGCGATACTCGCGCGGCTGGGAAGCGCCGGGCGTCTGATCGCCATCGATCGGGATCCGGAGGCCATCAAGGCCGCGCGGGAGCTGGCCGCGACCGACCCCCGCTTGACCGCCGTCCAGTCCCCCTTCGGCGAACTGGCTGCCGCCGTCTCAAGTGTCGGCGTCAGCGGATGCGTACAGGGTATCTTGTTGGATTTGGGTGTTTCCTCGCCGCAACTCGACACCGCCGAGCGCGGCTTCAGCTTCATGGCCAACGGTCCGCTCGATATGCGCATGGACCCCACCCGCGGCGATTCCGCCGCCGTCTGGCTGGCACACGCCGAACCAGGCGCCATCGCCGCGGTCCTGCGCGACTTCGGGGAAGAGCGGTTTGCCGGGCGCATTGCCCGCGCCATTGTCGCCACGCGGGTGCACTCCCCCATCGAGACCACCCGCCAGCTCGCCGACCTGGTGGCGCGTGCAGCCCCGACCCGTGAGCCGGGAAAACACCCCGCCACCCGGACCTTCCAGGCCCTGCGCATTCAGGTCAACGACGAGCTCGGCGAGCTGACGCGCGCGCTGGCCCAGGTGTGTGACCTCCTCGCGGTCACCGGACGCCTGGCGGTCATCAGCTTCCACTCGCTGGAGGATCGGATCGTCAAGCGCTTCATCCGCGACGAGGCACGCGGCCCGCAGTTGCCCAAGGGGCTCCCGGTGACCGCGGCCGAGACCCGCGGACGTCTGCGGTCACTAGGCAAGCCGGTACGTCCGGGTCCCGCGGAAACGGCAGGCAATCCGCGGGCGCGCAGCGCCATTCTGCGGGTTGCGGAGCGCTGCGCATGAAGCCGGCGCGTCATCCATTGATGAAGCGCACCGGCGCCGTCGCGGTGCTCCTGTTGCTCGGCCTGATCACCGCCTCCGGGGTCTGGGTCGTGCATACCAAGTACTTGACACGCATCCATTTCGCTCAATTGCAGGACCTTCGCGCCCAACGTGACGCACTGGACGTGGAGTGGAATCGGTTACGCCTGGAAGAAGCCGCCCTGTCCACCGACGTCCGGGTGGAACGCAAGGCGCGCGATCAACTGGGCATGTATCTACCCCGCGTCGATGACGTGATGCTGATTGAAGAGGCAGGCCATGGCGCTCCCTAAACGGCGGATCAAACACGGCGATCGCAGTACGCGCGACCCGGCCACGCCCAACCCGCGGGTCAGGCGGCGGATCCTGCTGGGCGGCCTGGCGTTCGCCTTCGTCATGGTCGCCTCCGCGGTGTTCTACCGTCAGGTGGTCGAAACCGAGTTCCTGCGCGGTGAGGGTGAGCGGCGCTATCTGCGCGTGGGTGAGATCCCGGCCCGCCGCGGCATGATCCTGGATCGCAACGGAGAGCCGCTGGCCGCGAGCACCCCGGTCGAGACCATTTGGGCCGATCCGCGCAAACTCGTGAGCCAGCCCGAGGTCCTTCCCGAGCTTGCCCGATGCCTGGGGCTCAAGCCGGCTGAACTGCGCGAGCGCGTGCAGGCGAACGCCGAGCGCGGCTTCATGTACCTCAAGCGCCGGGTCAGCCTCGAGGAAACCGGCGCGCTGCGCGAACTGATCCAACGCCGCGGCATCGACGGCGTGGACTTCGAAACCGAATACCGACGCTTCTACCCCGGCGTAGAGGTCTTCGGTCACGTCCTCGGCTTCACGGATGTCGAAGACCGCGGCCAGGAGGGAATGGAATCCGTCTATGACAGCCTGCTGCGCGCCGAACCCGGTCTGCGGCGGGTGATTCAGGACGGGCGGCAACGCATCGTGCAGGAGGTCGAGCAGATCCGCCCGCCCCGCCACGGCAAGGATCTGGTGTTGAGCCTAGATCGGCGGCTGCAATTCCTCGCCTACCGCGAACTCAAGGCCGCGGTGGCCGAGAACAAGGCGGTCGGCGGCACCGCGGTGGTGCTGGACGTGACCACCGGCGAGGTGCTGGCGATGGTCAACCAGCCTGGGTATAACCCCAATGCATTGAGCGGGCGCGACGCCGAACGGCGCCGTAACCGCGCCCTGACCGACGTCATGGAGCCGGGTTCCACGATCAAACCGATGGTGGTTGCCGCCGTGCTGGAACGCGGGCTGGTGACCCCGACCACCCGGGTCAACACGGCCGGCGGTACCTATGCCGTCGCCGGCGGCGTCGTCCGCGATGTGCACAGTTATGGCACGCTGGACGTGACCGGAATCATCACCAAGTCGAGCAACGTGGGCGTGGTCAAACTCGCCCAGATGATGGACTACGCCTCGCTCTGGAAGGCCTATGACCAACTGGGGTTCGGACACCCGACCGGGGTGGAGTTCCCGGCCGAGACCCGCGGTGTCCTGCGCCACCACACCCGCTGGCGGCCGTTCGATCATGCCACCATGGCCTTCGGCTACAGTGTCTCCGTCACCGCCGTCCAGTTGGCCCAGGCCTACGCGGTGCTGGCGGCCGATGGCGTCAAACGCCCGATCACCCTGATCCGGCGTGATCACGCACCCGAAGGGACACGTGTACTGAGCGCCAAGACGGCACGCGCGGTGCGGGTGATGATGGAGACCGTGGTGTCGGACAAGGGCACGGCCAAGCGCGCGAGCGTTCCGGGCTATCGGGTCGCCGGCAAGACGGGGACCGCCAAGAAGGCGTCCGGCAGTCGCGGCTATGCCGCCGGCCGTTACCAGGCGGTCTTCGCCGGGATGGCTCCGGCCGGGAATCCACGCCTGGTGATGGTGGTCATGATCGACGAACCGCACGGCGGCGCCTACTACGGCGGCGTGGTGGCGGCCCCGATCTTCGCGAAGGTCATGGAAGGCGCCCTGCGACTCTTCAACGTGCCCCCGGACGACCCCACGCCGTCGATGTTGCTGGCCGGCGGACGGGCTGACCCATGACGACCTTACCGATGTGGACGCTGACGCAGGCGGCCGCGCGCGCCGGGGGGGCGACCCTGGGAGCCGACGCCGCCTTCAGCAGTGTCGGAACCGACAGTCGCCGCGACTGCACCGGACAATTGTTCGTGGCATTGCGCGGCGAGCGCTTCGATGGTCACGCCTACGTGGCGGCCGCGCGTGACCAGGGCGCCGCCGCGGCCATGGTGGATCATCCGCTGGCGCTCGACTTGCCCCAGTGGATCGTAGACGACACGCGGGCCGGTCTCGGACGGCTCGCCGCGGCCTGGCGCGACCGGTTCCCGGGCCGGGTGGCCGCGGTCACCGGCAGCAACGGCAAGACCACGGTCAAGGAGATGCTCGCGGCCATCCTGTCCCAGGCCGGCCCGACCCGCGCCACCCAGGGCAACCTGAACAACGACATCGGAATGCCGCTGACCCTGCTGGCCGCCCGCGACGAGGCTTTTCTGGTGCTGGAGATGGGCGCCAATCACGCCGGCGAAATCGCCTATATGACCGCCATCGGCCGGCCGCAGGTGGCACTGATCACCAACGCCGGACGCGCCCATCTGGAAGGCTTCGGCAGCGTGGACGGAGTGGCCCGCGCCAAGGGCGAGATTGCCGGTGGACTGGCCGCAGACGGGGTCTTCGTGGTCCCCGGAGACTCACCCTACACCCCCCTCTGGCGGGACCTGGCGGCCGGCCGCACCCTGCGCACCTTCGCCTTGGACGCACCGGCGGATCTCAGTGCAGCGCGCGCCTCGGTCGAGGTGGGCTGGGCCGAGGATGGATTCCGGACCAGTTTCGCGGCGTTCCATGACGGCGTGGAGCACCCGCTGGAGCTACGGCTCGCCGGTTTACACAACGTGATTAACGCCCTGGCCGCGACCGCCGCGGCGCTGGCGTTGGGGGTTGAATTCGCGGCGGTGCGCGCCGGGTTGCTCGCGTTGACCCCGGTCGCGGGACGGCTCTGTCCGCGTCTGAGCAACGGCTTGAGGATCATCGACGACACCTACAACGCCAATCCGGACTCGCTCGATGCCGCCATCGCGGTGTTGATGAGCCTGCGCGGGCGTCCCTGGCTGGTCCTTGGAGATCTGGGCGAGTTGGGACCGCAATCGCTTTATCTGCACCGCGCGATCGGCACCGCGGCCCGGGCCGCCGGGGTCGAGCGCCTGCTCTCGGTCGGCACCCAGAGCGCCGCGGCGAGCGCCGCGTTCGGTCCGGGCGCGCGGCATTTCACTGATCAGAGCGCGCTGATCACCCATCTGCAAACCGTCTTGCGTCCTGATGACCTGATCCTGGTCAAGGGTTCCCGTACGGCGCGCATGGAACGGATCGTTACCGCCCTCTGCGGCGCATAAAAGAGGTTTAGAGTGCTGCTTTTTCTCACTGAATGGCTGACGGGTTATGAAAGCGGATTCGCGGTTTTCCGCTACCTAACCCTGCGCGGGATCCTGGGCACCCTGACCGCCCTGGGGATCTCGCTGATGGTCGGCCGGCCGATGATCCGGCGCCTGCGCGCCTACAAGATCGGCCAGACGGTCCGCGACGACGGACCCCAGAGTCATCTGGCCAAGTCCGGCACGCCGACCATGGGCGGTGCACTGATTCTGGTGGCGGTGGGAGTCAGCACCCTGCTGTGGGCGGACCTGCATAACCGCTACGTCTGGATCGTGTTGCTGACCACCCTGGCCTTCGGTGCCGTCGGCCTCGTCGACGATTACAAGAAGCTGGTGCTCAAGAACCCGCGCGGCCTGGCCGCGCGCTGGAAGTATCTCTGGCAGACCGTCTTCGGCCTGATCGCGGCGGTCGCGCTCTATGTCACCGCGGTCACCCCCGCGGAGACCGCGCTGCTCATTCCCTACCTGAAGGACGTCTCGTTCCAACTCGGCCCCTGGTTCATCCTGCTGGCCTATTTCGTCATCGTCGGGTCCAGCAACGCGGTGAACCTGACCGACGGCCTGGATGGGCTCGCCACCATGCCGACCGTCCTGGTGGCCGGAGCACTCGCGATCTTCGTCTATGCCGCCGGGCACTTCGAGATCGCCAACTACCTGCGCATTCCGCATATCAAAGAGGTCGGCGAACTGTTTATCTTCTGCGGTGCACTGGTCGGCGCCGGGCTTGGCTTCCTCTGGTTCAATGCGTATCCGGCCCAGGTGTTCATGGGCGACGTCGGCGCCCTGGCCCTGGGCGCCGCCTTGGGCGTGGTGGCGGTCGCGGTACGCCAGGAGTTGGTGCTGTTCGTCATGGGCGGTATCTTCGTCGCGGAGACCGTCTCCGTGATGTTGCAGGTGCTGTCGTTCAAACTGACCGGCCGACGCATCTTTCGTATGGCCCCCTTGCACCACCATTTCGAGCTTCAGGGCTGGCCCGAGCCGCGCGTCATCGTCCGCTTCTGGATCGTGACCGTGGTGCTGGTCCTGGTCGGGCTCGCCAGCCTGAAGATCCGCTGATGCATCACACGCCACGTCCCGCGGCAAAGACGCTGGTCGTCGGTCTGGGCAAGACCGGCGTGTCCTGCGTCCGCTTCCTGCGTGCCCGGGGCCTCTGGGTGGCGGTGACCGACACCCGACCCAACCCGCCCGGGCTCGCCGAAATCCGCGAAGCATTCCCCGAGGTGGCGGTCTTCGTCGGCGGCTTCGAACCGGCGGCCTTCGCCGCCGCCGAGCAGCTGGTGGTGAGCCCCGGCGTGCCGGTGGCCGAACCGCTGATCCAGCAGGCGCTGGCCCGCGGGGTGCCGGTGATCGGCGACGTGGAGCTGTTCGTCCGGACGTCACAGGCACCGATCTGCGCCATCACCGGCTCCAACGGCAAGAGCACGGTCACCACACTCCTGGGACTGATGGCGCAACGCGCCGGGCGGCACGCGCGGGTCGGCGGCAATCTCGGCGAACCGGTCCTGGACCTGCTGGACGACACGGCGCAGCTCTACGTGCTGGAGCTTTCGAGCTTCCAGCTCGAGACCACGCACGGACTCTGCGCCCAGGCGGCCGTGGTGCTCAACATCTCGCCCGATCACCTGGATCGTTATCCGGATGTGGCTGCTTATGAGGCGGCCAAGGCGCGTATCTATGAGCGCGCCCGGGTGGCGGTCGTCAATCGGGATGACCCGCGGGTGGCGGCGATGGCGCGCACCAGCGCGCGCGAGTTCGGTTTCACCCTGGGCGTGCCGACCGCCGGTGACTATGGATTGTGCGAGGTCGACGGCGCCCACTGGCTGTGCCGGGGCGACACGCATCTGCTGCGCGCGGATGAGGTCCTGATCACCGGCCGGCACAACCTGGCCAACGCCCTGGCCGCGCTCGCCCTGGCCGAGGCCTGCGACCTGCCGCGCGAACCCGGCCTGGAGGTCCTGCGGACCTTTCCCGGACTGGCCCACCGCAGTCAGTTGGTCTGCTGGCACGCCGGGGTACGCTGGGTTGACGACTCCAAAGGCACCAACCCCGGCGCCACGGTTGCCGCGCTGGATGGACTGGTGACGCCGGGCAGTCGCAGCCGGGTCGTCCTGATCGCCGGCGGTGACGGCAAGGGCGCAGACTTTGCGCCGCTGGCGCCGGCGGTCGCCCGGGCCGCCCGCGCCGTGGTGTTGATCGGACGCGACGCCCCGCTGATCGAACAGGTGATCACCGGCCTGGCCCCGCTGGTTCAGGCGACGGACCTGGAGGACGCTGTCCGCCAGGCCGGCGGCCTGGCGCAACCCGGCGATACCGTTCTGCTCTCCCCCGCCTGCGCCAGCTTCGACATGTTCGACAATTATGAGCATCGCGGTCGGGTCTTCGCCGACGCGGTGCGGAGGTTTGCGCGATGACCGCGGCCACCCGTCGGACCAAGCGCTGGGGCGTTGCCAGTCGTCGGCGCGAGCACCCGGCGGCGTTCGACTTCCCGCTGCTGGTGGTCGTGCTGGGACTTCTGTCGTTCGGGTTCATCATGGTGGCATCGGCCTCGATGACCGTCGGCGACACCTGCTGTAAAGACCCCTTCTTTTTCGTGGTCCGTCAGGCCATTGCCCTAGGACTGGCCCTGGGAGCCGCGGCCCTCGCCTTCACTGTCCCGGTCAGTTGGTGGGAGCGCTCGGGGGTCTGGCTGTTTCTGCTCGGGGTCGCGTCACTGATCCTGCTCCTGCTCCCCGGGGTGGGCCATAGTGTCAATGGAGCCAACCGGTGGATTCCGCTGGGGCCGTTGAACCTGCAGCCCTCCGAGTTCGTCAAGCTGTTCGCGGTGCTTTACATCGCCGGCTATCTGGTGCGCCACGCGCAGTCGGTCACTACCGAGCTGGCCGGCTTCATCCGCCCGATGATCCTGATCGGGATCGCCGCCGCCCTGATCCTGAAACAACCAGACTTCGGCACCACGGCCGTGATGCTGGCGACGGTCATGGGTATGCTGTTCCTCGGCGGCGTCAGCGTCATGCCCTTCGCCGTGCTGTTCGGCACCGTCATCACCGGGCTCGCCTTCCTGGTCCTGACCTCCGAGTACCGGATGCGCCGCATCCTGTCCTTCCTCAACCCTTGGGAAGACCCCTTCGCCTCGGGCTACCAGCTCAGTCAGGCCCTGATCGGCTTTGGACGTGGGGAGTGGCTGGGCGTCGGGCTCGGCAACGGCATCCAGAAACAGTATTTCCTGCCCGAGGCCCACACCGACTTTCTGGCCTCGGTGATTGCGGAAGAACTGGGTCTGGTGGGGATGCTGACCGTCATCGGCGCCTTTGCCTTCATCTCCTGGCGCGCCTTCGGTATCGGCGCCCGGGCGGAGGCCGTCGGCCAGCGTTTCGCGGCTTACACGGCGCAGGGCATCGGACTGTGGCTCGGCCTCCAAGCCTTCGTGAACATCGGAGTCAACTCCGGCATGCTCCCGACCAAGGGACTGACGCTGCCGTTTTTGAGCTATGGCAGCAACAGTTTGATCGTGGCCTGTGTGGCGATCGCGATCCTGCTGCGCATCGACGCGACCGTCCGCCAGGAGGCGTCCGAGACCACGCTGCCGCGGGGGATGCCATGGCTGCGTGCATAGGCGTGATGGCCGGGGGCACCGGCGGCCATGTGTTCCCGGCCCTGGCGGTCGCCGAAGCGCTACGCGCCCGAGGCGCGGAGGTCTTCTGGATCGGCACGCGCCGCGGAATGGAGTCGCGCCTGGTCCCCGCACAGGGGTTCGACCTGGAGTGGGTGGAGATCGCTGGCCTGCGCGGTAAGGGGCTTGGGGCGATCCTGAGTGGTCCGTTCCAATTGCTCGGCGCACTGCGACAGGCCTGGACCATCCTGCGCCGCCGCCGCCCCGCGGTCATCCTCGGGATGGGCGGTTTCGTTTCCGGACCCGGCGGATTGGCTGCCCGCGTACTGGGGATACCACTGGTGATCCATGAACAAAACGCGATTCCGGGCCTGACCAACCAGTGGCTGGCCCGCATCGCCAGCCGAGTCTTTGAAGCCTTCCCCGGCAGCTTTCCCCAGGCCCGCAACGCCATCGCGACCGGTAATCCGGTGCGCCGCGCGATCGCCGCACTGCCGCCGCCGCGTGAGCGCTTCGCCGGCCGCACCGGCCCGGCACATGTGCTGGTGGTGGGCGGCTCGCTGGGTGCCCAGGCGCTCAACGAGACCCTGCCGTCGGCGCTGGCCCGACTGCCGGCCGCAAGCCGCCCGCTGGTGCGCCACCAGGCCGGTGAGCGGACGCTGGAGGCGGCTCAAGCCGCCTATCGCCAGGCGGGGGTTGCAGCGGAAGTGACCGCCTTTATCAGCGACATGGCGCAGGCCTACGCCTGGGCCGATCTGGTGGTATGCCGCGCCGGGGCGCTGACGGTCGCGGAGCTGGCGGCGGCGGGGCTGGGCGCGATCCTGGTGCCCTACCCCCATGCAGTCGACGACCATCAGGTCAGCAACGCCCGGTATCTGACCGAGGTCGGAGCAGCCGTCCTGATCATCCAGCGCGACCTCGACCCGGCCGGACTCGCCCTGACCCTTGAGACATTACTCGCCGACCGCTCGCGGCTGCTCACCATGGCCGAGGCGGCGCGCACCCGTGCCACGCCGGCCGCCGTGGACCGGATCGCCGCCGCCTGCCTGGAGCTTGCCCGGTCATGAACCGCCATCTGCACCACACTGCCGCCAACATGGGCCGCGTCCGTCGCCTGCATTTTATTGGTGTGGGCGGGTCCGGAATGAGCGGGATCGCCGAACTGACGGCCAACCTCGGCTACGAGGTCACGGGCTCCGATCAGCGCGAGAGTGAGACCACCACGCGCCTGCGCCGGCTGGGTATCGCGGTCTTCATCGGCCATCGCGCCGAGCAGGTTACGCGCGCGGATGCGGTGGTGGTGTCCAGCGCGATTGATGAATCCAACCCGGAGATCAGCGCGGCGCGCGCGCGCCGCATTCCGCTGGTACGCCGCGCCGAGATGCTCGCCGAACTGATGCGTTTCTATTACGGCGTGGCCGTGGCCGGCACCCACGGCAAGACCACGACCACCAGCCTGGTGGCCAGCATCCTGGCCGAGGGCGGGCTCGACCCGACCTTCGTCATCGGCGGCCGGCTCAACAGCGCCGGGGCCAATGCCAAGCTCGGCACCAGCAAATATCTAGTGGCGGAAGCCGACGAGAGCGACGCGTCGTTCCTCTATCTCCAGCCCATGGTGTCGATCGTCACCAACATCGATGCCGACCACATGGTGACCTACGGCAACGACTTCACTCGGCTGCGTAATACCTTCATGGAGTTCCTGCACCACCTGCCCTTCTATGGGCTGGCGGTGTTGTGTATTGACGACGACGAGGTGCGCGCCCTCGAGCCGCAGGTGCCGCGCCCGGTGCGAACCTACGGGACCCGCCCCGAAGCGGATGTGCGTGCCGAGAACATCCGACAGGATGGGTTGCGGATGTACTTTGATGTGCACAGCGCGAGCCTCGCGGCGCCCGTCCCCGTGGAGTTGAACCTGCCCGGCCGTCACAACGTCCTGAACGCCCTGGCGGCGATCGCCGTCGCACTGGAATTGGGCGTGGACGAGGGCGCCATCGGCCGGGCGCTGGCCGGATTCCAGGGGGTCGGCCGCCGTTTCGTGGTGAGCGAGGTGCGGGATGCCATGGGCCGCCGCCTGACGCTGGTGGACGACTATGGTCACCATCCGCGCGAAGTGGCCGCCACCCTGGCAGCAGCGCGCGGGGGCTGGCCCGACCGCCGTCTGGTGCTGGTGTTCCAGCCGCACCGATATACGCGCACCCAGGAGCAGTTCGATGATTTCGCCCAGGTCCTTTCAACGCCGGACCTCTTGGTCCTGTGCGATGTCTACCCGGCCGGCGAGGCGCCGATCGCCGGTGCCGACGGCCGCTGCCTGAGTCGCGCCATCCGCACCCGCGGCGTCCTCGACCCGATCTTCGTGCAGGACCTCGGCGAGGTCCCGACACTGCTCGGCAACCTGCTTCAGGACGGCGACCTGGTGTTGCTGATGGGCGCCGGGGACATCGGCGGTCTGGCAGCCCGCTTGCCCGGGCTGTTACGGGCGGACACCCAGACCAAGGAGACGGGCCGATGACCGGCACGCGACGCAGCAGTCGACTCACGATGCTCGGGAACCGTGCAGAGCGGGTCGGTCGCGGGCGGTACCCAGAGCGCATCAGTATCGCGGGGGGAGTTCTATGACAGCGCAACCAAGTGCATTCGGCAAGGTGGCGGTCCTGCTGGGCGGCCGCGCCGCCGAGCGTGAGATCTCCCTGAACAGCGGGAATGCGGTGCTCAACGCCCTGCGCGCCCGCGGGGTGGACGCGCATCCGCTCGACCCGGACGACACCGTCCTGGAGCAACTGCGCGCGGGGGACTACGACCGCGCCTTTATCATCCTGCACGGACGCGGCGGCGAGGATGGGGTGATCCAGGGCTTTCTCGAGACCATCGCGCTGCCCTACACCGGCTCCGGCGTGCTGGGCTCCGCACTCGGAATGGACAAATACCGCACCAAGCTCGCCTGGGCAGGTGCCGGACTTCCGACGGCTGAATCGGTCCTGCTGCGCACGGATGCGGACCTGGCAGCCGCCGCGGCCATCGGCTTCCCGCTGATGGTCAAACCCGCGCGTGAAGGCTCCAGCATCGGCATGGCGCGGGTCACGGACACCGCGGCCCTGGCGGCGGCCTGGACACAGGCGTGCAACTACGACCCGCTGGTGATCGCGGAGCGCTGGATTGCGGGCGCCGAGTACACCTGTGCGATCCTGGGGCATGAAGCACTGCCGTTGATCCGCTTGGAAACGCCGCACGCTTTCTACGATTACGACGCCAAGTACCGGGCCGACAACACCCGCTACCACTGTCCTTGCGGATTGCCCGAGCCCCAAGAGCAGGGGTTGCGGCAACTGGCCCTGGCTGCTTTCGATGCGGTCGGCGCGAGCGGCTGGGGTCGCGTCGACCTGATGGTGGACGACGCGGGCCGCGCCTTCTTGCTGGAGATCAATACGGTGCCCGGGATGACCGATCACAGCCTGGTGCCGATGGCCGCGCGCGCCGCGGGAATCGACTTCGAGTCACTGGTGATCCGCATCCTGGAGACGAGTCTGCACCGTGTCTGAATCTGTCGCCGCCATCCTCCCGAATCTCCAGGAGCCGGCTCCGCCGACCCGACCGGCGCGGCTGCGCGCCCTGACCGGCATCCTCCTGCTGGCGGTCATGGCCGGCGGCGTCTGGGCGTTCGGCTATTGGGAACCACGACTGCTGCCGGTGCGTATGATCGAGGTACAGGGCGAATTGCACCATCACTCGTCGCAACAATTACGGGAGACCCTGGTCGAGCGACTGCATGGCGGCTTCCTGACCGCCGATCTGGCGGACCTCAAGTGCGCCGCCGAGGAACTGGCCTGGGTGGGCGGGGCGAGCATCCGGCGGGTCTGGCCCGACCGGCTCCAAGTACGGGTCAATGAACACAAACCGGTAGCACGCTGGAAAGGCGACGGACTGGTGACCGCTGACGGCGTGGTGTTTCGACCCAGTACGGGCACGATCCCGGCCGGATTGCCGATGCTTGAAGGCGACGAGCAGCGCGCCCCCGAACTGGTCCAACGCTACCTCCAGTGGCGTGACCAACTGATGTTGGCAGGTCACCTGATCGACACCCTGGCGGTAGACGCCCGCGGCGCCTGGCGCGTGGGACTGGTTTCCAGGGCGCGCCTCGAACTGGGCAACAGCGATATCGAAGAACGCCTTGCGCGCTTCATCGGCGCGGCACCGCAACTGGATGCGGCCGGCCGGGCGGAGGTCGTGGACCTGCGCTACAGCAACGGATTCGCCGTGCGATGGGCGCGCCAAACCGCGCTCGAGACGCCAGTGGAAACACCGGTGCAGACCAGGTCCCCAAGCCGGCAAAAGTCGCCGGCGAAGGCACGGGTCCAGCCCAAGGCGCCGGGACAACAGCGGGCGAAGTCTCAGCCGAAACCGGCAGCGCGTGGCAAAACGCAGACACCGACCGCGCCGAAAGCCCAGCCAAAGGCGGGCGCGGTCAAACCAAAGGCCGCGACACCAACCAAACCAAAAGTATCGACACCGACCCAGCCGGCCGCGCGGGCAGCGACCCGGACGGCGTCGCCGGCATTAACACAGGTGGGTCCCGCACGCCCGGGGGCGACGCCGCAAGAGCGAACAGGCAAACGGGGTTAACAACGGCATGTCACGACGTAACGACAAGAACCTGCTGGTGGGCTTGGACATCGGCACTTCCAAGATCGCCGCCCTGGTCGGCGAACTGAAAGACGATGACCAGATCGAGATCATCGGGGTCGGGACCCATCCGTCCCGCGGTCTGAAGAAAGGCGTGGTGGTGGACATCGAGTCCACCGTCGCGTCCATTCAGCGCGCGGTGGAAGAGGCCGAACTGATGGCCGGGTGCGAGATCCACTCGGTCCACGCGGGCATCGCCGGCAGCCATATCCGCAGCCTCAACTCTCACGGCACCACACCGATCAAGGACCGCGAAGTCACCCAGGCGGATGTGGATCGGGTGCTCGACTCCGCGCGGGCCGTCGCCATCCCCGCCGATCAGCAACTCCTCCATATCCTTCCCCAGGAATTCATCATCGATGACCAGGAGGGCATCCGCGAACCGATCGGCATGTGCGGCGTGCGCCTGGAGGCGCGGGTGCACATGGTGACCGGTGCGGTGAGCGCGGCCCAGAACATCCTGAAGTGCATCCGCCGCTGCGGCCTGGAGGTCGACGATCTGGTCCTGGAACAACTCAGTGCCTCCTATTCGGTGCTCGGCGAGGATGAGAAGGAGTTGGGGGTATGCCTGGTCGACATCGGCGGCGGCACCACCGACATGGCTGTTTTCACCGATGGCGCCATCCGCCACACGGCGGTGATCCCGATCGCCGGCGATCAGGTCACCAACGACATCGCGGTCGCGTTGCGTACACCCACGCAGCACGCGGAGCAGATCAAAATCCGGCACGCCTGTGCTCTGACCCAACTCGCGGCCGGCAGTGAGACCATCGAAGTTCCGAGTATCGGTGATCGCCCACCGCGGCGGCTCTCGCGCCAGACCCTCTCGGAGGTGGTGGAACCACGCTACGAGGAATTGCTCACCCTGCTGCGCAATGAGTTGCGTCGCAGCGGTTTTGAGGACCTGGTCGCCGGCGGCGTCGTGCTCACCGGCGGCAGCGCCAAGATGCAGGGCCTGATCGAACTGGCGGAGGAAGTCTTTCACATGCCGGTCCGCCTGGGCACACCCCAGTACGTCATCGGCATGGATGAGGTGATGCGCAACCCGGTATTTGCCACCAGCGTCGGCCTGCTCATCTATGCACGCCAGAATCGCTTCGCCAAACGTCCCGACCTCAGTGCCGGCGGGGGCATCAAGGGCGTTTGGTCGCGCATGGGCAGTTGGTTCCGAGGCAATTTCTAGCCGCGCGCTGAGCTGCGCGGCCAGCCGTTGCGACCGGGTTCAGGACCGCGTATCCGCCGTGTTGAATGCAAGCGGGCGATCCCGGCGATGCAGTGATGCTGGCTGCCGCTCTACGCGGGAACGATCAGTTGAGGGGCCGCGAACTGCGGCCCCGTGGCACGGGGTGCGAGCGCCCGTACCGAGTCGGGGGGGCGGTCCCGCCAGGGGCGGGAACGAACGGGGTTTCAGGTTTTTTCGGTTACCTACAACACTCAGGGGAGATGCAACGATGTTCGAAATGATGGATACCCATAGCCAGAATGCGGTGATCAAGGTCATCGGCGTCGGCGGTGGCGGCGGCAATGCCGTCAATCATATGGTTGAATCCACCATCGAGGGGGTGGACTTCATCTGCGCCAATACCGATGCCCAGGCGCTCAAGGGCCTGAAGGTCAAGACCATCCTGCAACTGGGCTCGGGGATTACCAAGGGTCTGGGAGCCGGCGCCAACCCGGAGGTCGGCAAGCAAGCCGCGCTCGAGGACCGTGAGCGCATCGCCGAGGCCCTGGCCGGTGCGGATATGGTCTTCATCACCGCCGGCATGGGCGGGGGCACCGGCACCGGGGCGGCACCCGTGGTGGCCGAGGTCGCCAAAGAACTGGGGATCCTCACCGTCGCCGTGGTCACCAAGCCCTTCCCGTTCGAGGGCAGCAAGCGGCGGCGGATCGCCGAGGACGGCATCACCGATCTGGCCAAGCATGTCGACTCGCTGATCACGATCCCGAACGAGAAGCTGCTCGCCGTGCTCGGCAAGGACATGACCTTGCTGGGGGCCTTCAAATCGGCGAACGACGTCCTGCTCAATGCCACGCGCGGTATCGCCGAGTTGATCACCCGTCCCGGACTCATCAACGTGGACTTCGCCGATGTGAAGACCGTCATGTCCGAGATGGGGGTCGCCATGATGGGTACCGGCGCCGCCAGCGGCGAGCATCGAGCCCGCGAGGCCGCGGAGGCCGCGATCCGCTGTCCCCTGCTGGAGGACATCGATCTTGCGGGCGCCAAGGGCATCTTGGTCAACATCACCGCCGGCGCAAGCCTGACCATGGGTGAGTTTGACGAAGTCGGCAACACGGTTCGCGACTTCGCCGACGACGATGCGACCGTCGTCCTCGGCACCGTCATCGACCATGACCTGGATGACGAACTGCGCGTCACCGTCGTCGCCACCGGCCTGGGCGCGCGACGCATCTCCATCATGCGGCAGAGCGGCGACGAGCCGCACATGCGCCTGGTGCCCGCGGATAGCGACGACACCCGCCCGGACTACGCCGAGATGGAGCGGCGTCCGGCAATCTACCGCAAGGGGGCAACCGCGGGCGGCAATACCGCCGAGGCGATCGACAACGATCTCGACTATCTGGATATCCCGGCCTTCCTGCGTCGCCAAGCGGATTGACCTAAGGCGATTCCCAGGAATAACCCTCCCGACGACGCGTGCCTACAAGATCCGCAGGGGCTGGAGGCGCGACTGTAGGGGCGACTGCAGGGGCGACTTCAGTCGCCCCTCCCGTCGGCAGATTCTCAAGTATTCCGATCGCGCTGCCAGTCGATCGCGTGCTGCTCCAACAGTCGATAGAGGGTCACACGTGAGATATCCAAACGCCGCGCCGCTTTGGACACATTGTTACGCACCGCACTGAGCGTGGTCTCGATCGCCTCCTTTTCCGCCTTCGCCCGCGCCTCGGCCAAAGTCATGAGCAAGCTGTTCGGCGCGTCCTGATCCAGACCCAGATCACGCGGACTGATCAATCGTCCCTCGCACATCACCACCGCCCGCTGGATGCGGTTGATCATCTCCCGAACGTTTCCGGGCCAGGGGTACGCGTTGATCGCATCGATCGACTGTTGACTGAGCCCTTTGAGATTCGGGTTGATTTTGTCGGCAAACTCCCGGAAAAAGTGTCGCGCCAGCAATTCGACATCCTCCCCGCGCTCGCGCAGGGGCGGCATGTCCAGATGCAACACATTCAGCCGGTAATAAAGATCTTCGCGAAAGCGCCCCTCCTCCACGGCCTTTTCAAGATTGACATTGGTTGCAGCGATCACGCGCACATCAACCGGGATCTCGCTGGCCCCACCAATCCTGTCGATCGTCTTTTCTTGCAGGAACCGCAGTAGGTTGACCTGCAACTCGATCGGCAGATCGCCGATCTCGTCCAGGAACAGCGTCCCGTTCTGCGCCGATTCGATCCGCCCCAACCGGCGGCGATCCGCCCCGGTAAAAGACCCCTTTTCGTGCCCGAACAGCTCCGCCTGTATCAGATCCTTGGGCAGTGCCCCGCAGTTCACGGCAACGAACGGACCATTGCTTCGATGCGAGAGGCGGTGCACGGCACGTGCAGTCAATTCTTTGCCGGTCCCACTCTCGCCGCGAATCAGCACATTCAGATCGATGGCGCCGACCTTTTGAATACTTTGAATCAGCGCACGCATCGCCGGGCTGCGTCCCAGAATTTCGTGATGTATCGCATGGAATGCATTCGGCTCGGCATGAAACCGCGTCATCTCGGCCATGCCGTAGGCATGCCCCAGGGTGACCAGGAGCCGGTCCGGATCCAGCGGCAATGTGTGGTAATCGTAGAAGTGCGTCGTGATGACCCGAGACACGGGACGTGACGTACTCGCGGCGTCGGCCAGCAATGCCACCCAATTGATGTGGCTGTTCGCATCGAGCATCTGGAGCACTTGCTCTCGTTCAGATCGTGAAGCGTTCAGGTCTCCGTGCGATCCGTCCCAGTGGACCAAACCCACCAGAAACTCATGCTGACTGATCAGCTCGAGGGCCTCTTGGGGATCCGAGGCCGGATGGACACTCCACCCCTGTAGACTCAGATCAGCGGAGAACGAATCCTCCGCAACCGGCGGCCTGAGATAGAGAAGCGCTCGGGATTCCGTGGCTGCCATTGCATCCCCTCGCGAAAACGCGTGTTTGTGGTCACCGCTTCGACTTGTCCGGCAGTCAGCCGAAAAAGTCGTGTACAGCAGATCTGAAGAATTTCGGGCTGCGATGGATTGGCTCCAGCGAATATGCAAAGGTTTCATGCCGCGGCCCCGCCCGCCACCCGTTCGACACACCCGTGGCGCGAACCCCTTCTGATTCTGCACGCTCCGCTGACCCTGGCTCCCGACCATCCGCAGGACCTTCCGGCCCCCGGCCAATCGCCACTAGTTGTAACGCCAATGAGTCAACTGCACAACTCTGTTACGTAACATACTAGTGCGAAAATCAGCCCCGTGAACGTGCGCAGGTTCAAAGGCCGGAAACTTCCTTGCTGGCATGACGTTTGCTTAGTGTTCCGTGAAACAGCCCTCACCGCTAGCCGCAGTCGGATAACGAAGTACTTTGGTGTGAACAACAGCAGCGTATCTAGGGCACCAAGCACCGAAAGCGAGTCCGATCACGTCGAGCGTTTCGGGCGGACAATAGCGCTCATCGCGGTTCGGAGCAATCCTTGGCCTTGGACAGGTTCCAGACGAAGCCGAGTTCCGGAATTCTACGTAACAAACTCGCGGTCGACATGGAGTTTTCGCAAATTGCGTCGCACGCGAATCGGTTCTGGGAACGAGCTGAAAAGCAGATCCGAGCCAGGATGTTCGCCTGCTGCGAAGCGTCGGCAGCGGAAGTCCAGCCGGCGAGGCGATCTTCACGCTCGGACGACTGCGCTCGACCGAAGACCTGGCCCGCCCCCGGATACAGGGCGTTCCAAGAAAGGGGGCGTCATGGCCTTGGTGACGACCGGATGGAGCAAGTGATCGACAGGGCGATAACCTGAAGAGCTAACACGTGTTTGGCGATGTCCGACCGCCGGACTGGGCGCTCCGAATTCTTGCAATGTGAAGTTGCCGACGATGAAAGCCGTCAGCCGAACCTGAACAGAGGAACTCACGATGTCGACTGAAAATATCATTGATTCCGCCCTGATCCGGGAGTCCAGCCGGGGACGGTTGCGATACCACCAAAGCACCCTGTCCATCGTTCACCGCATCGCGGACGCCTCGATCATCATGGTCAGCCTTTACCTGGCGCGCGAGTGGACCGGCTTACCCTGGTCGTCCTCGCTGGCCTTGACCGGCGTGATCGGTGTGATGGTATTCTATTTCCTTGCGAGCGCGAAAAATCTTTACCGTTCCTGGCGTACCGAGTCGATGGCAACTGAAGTATGGTACACCATCGAATCATGGCTTGGCGTCACCGCGGTCTCCCTCGTCGCGCTCTACATGCAGCGGGATGGCCTCAACTACCCGCCGGACACCATCCTATACTGGCTGTTCGGGACCCCGGTGTTACTGGCCGCCGCGCGCATCGGTGTCCGCTTCAGCCTGCGGTGGTTGCGAGCGCACGGGTACAATACGCGTCGGTTGGCGATTGCCGGAAACAGCGACCTTGGTCAGCACATTGCGCGGTGGGCCAACGATAATCACTGGCTTGGATTTCGGATGGTCGGCGTATTCGATGACGCGGCATCGCCGGGCACTCACGCAACGTCCGGCCTCAACGCTTCGGCATCGCTTGATCGTATGGTTGATCTTGCCTGTCGTGGCGATGTCGACGTTGTCTACATTACCTTGCCGCCGGACCATGCCGAGCAACAGATCGAGTCGCTGATACGCAGGTTGGGAGACAGCACGTCTTCCGTGTATCTGGTTCAAGATCGGCGCTCCCGCAATGCCGACGGCGCAACGAGTTCGTTGCAGTCCATTCCGGACATTGGTCGCGTTGATGCGCTGCACCGTCGGTGCGTAAACTTGGACGGCATCAAGGCCGTGAGCGTTTACGAGAGCCCCTTCCATGGCCCCGATGCGATGATCAAACGCATCGAGGACCTGGTGGTCGGCACCGTCGCAGTCGTCCTCCTGGCATTGCCGATGGCGTTCATTGCCGCGGGCGTCAAAATGAGCGGCCCCGGCCCGGTGCTATTCAAGCAGCGCCGCTTTGGCCTCGACGGCAAAGAGATCATGGTCTGGAAGTTTCGCAGTATGACCGTCTGCGAGGATCATGGTACCGTCACCCAAGCGCGCAAGGGCGACCTCCGAGTCACGCGCTTCGGGGGCTTCCTGCGTAGGACGTCGTTGGACGAGCTGCCCCAGTTCTTCAACGTCTTGCAAGGCTCGATGTCGATCGTCGGACCACGCCCTCACGCCGTCGCCCACAATCAATACTACCGCGGCCTGATCGGCGGCTATATGCTCCGCCACAAGGTCAAGCCCGGTATCACCGGATGGGCTCAAGTCAACGGCTGGCGCGGTGAAACAGATTCACTGCACAAAATGGGAAAGCGGGTTGATTACGATCTGGATTACATCCGAAACTGGTCGCTCTGGCTGGATATTCAAATTATCCTCTCGACCTTCGTCCGGGGCTTTGTGCACAAGAACGCGTATTAGCCGGCGTAGTGGTACTCGGTCCGGCAATTGCCGGGCCGAGTATTAGGTTTGAACGATTGCTTAGCGTTCAACCGCGTCCCGGATTCGCTCAGTGCCCGTCGGCCAAGGCAGCGTCGACCGCGGGAACTGCGCATACGCGGCTTTCAATCCAAGTCGTTGGCGGAACTTGCGACCGCAACAGTCCGCGCACGAATCCGAAAGTCCGTAGCTGCCAGTTCATAAGTCCAAGGAAAGCCTGCGAAAGATCGCGTTTGCGTACCACAAACAGTATCGCAAGCATCAGCAAAACGGCACCAGCAGACACCAAAGGCCACGGCGTCCACGGCAGCATCAGCAGACCGACAGCGCTCCATGACCACAAAGCAGCCATCGCCGCCAGCTTGATCTGACTACGCAAGGTCGGCCATAGGAGCGGTGTACCAATAGCCGCACGCACCAACTCGCCCGAACCATCCGAGTAGCGCGTCGCCAACCGCCGCTTCATCAAAGCCCAGGACGCCTCCTGCCGACCATAATGGCGCACCGCGGGTGTCGGCAGCCTGACCAGACGGCCAGCCGTAATACCCAACCTGAGACCAAGGTCCTGCTCCTCGTAGGCATGAAGATTGCGGTTCGAAAAGTAACCAGCCCGCACGACAGCGTCCCGGCGATACAGCCCCCCCATCTCGAGCCAGGCTTGCTCACCGGGGACTCCCCAGGACGCGTCTTGTGATTTTCTGGCCTCGAACTCATAATTTCCACCACCGAGCTCTTCAACAATCCCACCAACGCCTGCCACGTCCGGGTGAGCTCGCAGATAAGCGATTGCCGTGGCGACAAAGCCGGCGTCCAACTCCATGTCGCCGTCCAGGATGTAAACAAACTCACCGCTAGCGTACTGAAAGCCAAGTTGGGGGCCAACGCCGCAGCAGCGATCCCCAGGATTGCAGAGTTGGACGACCGTTACCGGATAATCAACAGCGATTGCGACGGTCTGGTCGGTTGATAAGCTGTCGGCAACGATCACTTCGCCGTTTAAGCCAACGAGCGCCGCGAGTGCCGATTCAATCGCTCGGGCGATGTTTGCTTGTTCGTTCAGAGTCTTAATGATAATGCTGACGGCTACCGGCGATTTGACCGTAACAAGCTGTTCAGGCCCAGGACGAACGATCTCGGCGTCCGGGGTCATGACGGAGGCAAATCCCTGATCGGACTCCTGCCTCGTGGTGGCTCGCGGGTGCGTCAGATCGGCTGTCGTTTTGCTCATGGCGGTACTCGGAGTGAAAAAAGTGCAAAGCGTAGGCAATAAACATGCCATTATTGATGCAGCTCACCGATAAGCGGATGCGCCCCCCTGCATGATGGCGAATTCTGTAAGGATAGGGTGACAGGTTGACACGGTGTCCAGGCAAGCGATCTGAGTCTTCATAACACGCAAGCCCCGCCCAGTAAAGTACGGTGGTTTGTCTTTGGTCTGCAATTCATCAGCGGTCGTCCGACTCGACAGGAGAAGAGCGCGCGTTGTTTGGCGTGGATTTTGCTTTAATCCCGCAGAGGTTCTTTCCCGGACGCCATTCTGGACGTCGCGCTGCATCACCCGGTCCAAGCCGTTCATGCCCCCAAACTGCCGCTCGCCAAGGTGAAGATGAAAAGTAACGGTCGCTGCCGCCCGCAACAGTCCTTTGCAAGACTGCATGTAGGACTCTCACTGTGGTTGTTAGTCAGCGCGACACCAACCCTCGCGTGCGACGATCCTGCACGACACCCGGAACTCGACCAACTAACGACATTGCTGAACTCTCTCCCGCCGCAACCCCCGGGCCTGGTCGCCGTGAAGTATGCGATCGAGAGCGAGCGGCGGGTGGGAGAACCGGTTCCGGTGCGCGTCTCGTTCTGGCCGATCGAGCCGTACGATCGCGGCCGCTTCGTGGTGAGGCCAAGTCCGGGCGTGACCTTGGTTGGATTTTCAGGCGCCGCTGAGATTCCTTACAAAGGGTCGATTGAGTTCGCCGTCCTGCCGACACAGCCGGGTTTTCTCTATTTAGAACTGGAGACACTCGTTGAGAAAGGAGGGGAAGAACGACGAAGAATCGTTGTGCTGACGCTACCGGTCGACCCCGACCAAGCTGGGACAGCAAGCGCGGCCCGGTCTGCGGTCTTGGGCAATCCACCGGCGGCGTTTGGGTTCGCAGGAGACAAAATTCTGAATGCATTGGCCAAAGGTCGCCAGCCCCACCCTGCAGAGAGCAAGGAAACCAACGACTCGCTCACTGATTGACCGAGACTTGATCTGAGACTTGATCTGAAAGCGAAGAGAAAATTTAAGAATCAAGCATGGCGAAAAAGTATGCGCGTACTCAAGATCGGGCGGAGCCGGCCTCCCGACATACTTTCGGCAGACACCCGGCCCATCGAGGCCAAACTCCAGTACCACCGATCCGATACTGGCCCGTTTCTAGCGCAAACATCTTGCGCCATTTTCGGGCTTAGGCATCTTCAAAGCGCTAAGGCCATTTGTTTCCCGCCGGACCGCCCCCATTCTCTCAATTGGGAGAAATAAGCAGACGTAGGTCCGGCGTCAACGCGCCGCAGTCGCACCATAGCGGTGCGATCATGATTTTCTAGAAGACTGAGGAAGATAATTGGACGATAGCCTTAGACGGCACGCGACGTGAGAACGCACAGAAAATCAGCGAGGCCATAAACCACCCGCTCTTCGCGATCATCGCACTCATTTTTTTGTTAAGAACGATCTTGAGAAACCAATCACACCGTAAACCACTTAAGCAGCGTGGGCTTCGCATTGCGGCGACCCTGCTACCTGCTTTGTCACTAGGAATTCACTCGGCCATCGCCGACATACAGTTTGACAACGTCACGCCACATGCAAACGTAAGTTACACCGGAGAATCCTTTGGTGCGTCATGGGGGGACCGTAATGGCGATGGGTTACCGGACCTCTTCGTCAATCATCATCGGGGCAACCCGAGCCTGTACATCAATATGGGCGCTGGCGCATTTGAGGATCGATGGTACGAGATTCTGCCATGGAAGACCAAGCCATGGGCTGACCAGCATGGCGGAGCTTGGGCCGATTTCGACAACGACGGCGACCAAGACCTTATCGTTTCAGTCGGGCGCGCCGACGCTTTGCAGTTCTTAGTCAACAATGGCGAGACGCTGGACGATATGTCGTCAGACTACGGTTTTGCCGCGTACGTCTGGGGGGGGCGGATGCCGGTCTGGGTCGACTTCACCGGTGATGGCTGGTTAGACTGGGGGTTGGCAATTCTCCAAAGCCCGCTAGCGCTCTTCTCACAGCGCCAGGCGGAGCCTCCAGCACAAACGTTCGTTCGTCAGCTTCCAAAAGTCACGGGTAATAGCTGTAAAGAGAATCAATACATGCAGTTGGCGGACTTGAACAACGACGGCGCTCTCGACCTTATCTGCCCCGATCAAGCCCTGTTCCCTCAGAAAATCTATGACTTGACGACGCCGATCGCCACGGAGATCACCAGTACTCTTCCGCCTGTTTCACAAACCGTGGATTCCGTGATCGGCGATTTCGATGGGAATTTACAGACCGACATGTTCGTGATGCGCGGGATACAGCGCCTGAGCGGTGCCAGTGTCACCGGTGAAGCAAACACCGTGATCCAGGGCGCTTACATCACTGGCGCGTCAACCGAGCGCGGCTTCACCTTCGCCAACGACGGAGAACTCGCACTCAGAATTTACTGGAATAATGGTAACGCCTCGAAAGTCTACATTGGTGCAGGCGGTTACCGACCGACAGGAGTCCCCGGCGTGCAGTATATCGATGTGCCGTTGTCTGCCGCCGATCCGGCCAATGTCGGCATAAAGACACATGACCCCGCACTCACACAGGGGATTTACATCGGGTTCGATCCAAACCGGCAGACGTGGACAGTGCTTCTCTCACCCGGCGGTAAGTGGAACTATGCGGCCTTCACCGTTGAGAGCGCGACGACAATGACGAACCTCGTCTCAATCGGCCTAAGAGCGGCAGACAGTCCGATAAAATCTGTTCTTTACATGAATCAGGATGGCGTTTTCTCTGACCAAGCGGCGAGTCGCGGCTTGGGATTACGGATGCCCTGTGTCAGCGGGGTCAGTGCGGACTTCGACAATGACATGGACCTCGACCTCTTTCTCGTCTGCCGCGGGGCGGTCGACAACCTACAGGACCGAATGTACGAGAATACCGGGGCGGGCAACTTCAGCTTGGTTCCGAACTCCGGGGCCGAAGGACCCACCGGCGTTGACGTCGGACTTGGAGAGAATGTCGTGGTGGCGGATTATAATGTCGACGGCTTACCCGATTTGTTCGTGACCAATGGCCTGGCACTATTCCCGGAGACGCGCGTCGCGGACACGGGCGGCCCGGATTTATTGTTTAAAAACACGACAACGAACGGCAATCATTGGGTCCAGGTCGACCTCGTGGGGACGACCGCCAACCGCGATGCCATCGGCGCCAAAATCTATGCCACGGCGAGCGGTGTCGCACAGGTCCGCGAGCAGAACGGCGGATACCACCGCTGGGCACAGAATGACAAACGCATCCACTTCGGCCTGGGACCCAACGCCACGGTCGATCTCGAAGTACACTGGCCGAGCCCCAGTCACCGAGTGGAAACCTTCGAGGACGTCGCCGCCGACCTTGTTTACCGAATCACCGAAGGTGCTGGAATCGAGGCGGCTCCACTGGCGACCACGGTGCCGCCCTCGCCTTGCATCAAGCCAAAATATGCCAGTGCAACGGACGCGGGCATTTTTCTTTGGAAAGACTGTGACTCGGGAGTCTGGCATCTCCGCTCCAGTTCCGCTGGTGGGTCTTGGATGAACGAGGGCAGTATCATCGCGAACCAGGCATTCAGCTCCGTGGCGGCTGTCGCCCTTGAGACCAGCGACCGAATCGACTTCACAACCGACACCAATCGCATCGATTTTACGTTCAAGGTGACCGGAACCGGCCAGGACGGATTCGACTTTGCCAACGCGGCTGGCGGGGCGATATGTCTCGACATGAAAACCCCTGTCGGCGAGCCGATCTACATCGGACATCTGCGTAAACCCATTTATCCGCCCTTTGACTTGGGTACGATGGGCGCTTGTACGAACCTCCTGCCATCCGTGTCGGTGGGCGATGTCACGGTTGCGGAGACTAGCGCGAGCGGTGTGGCAGGCTTACGATGACGTTGTCCAGGGCCAGTACCTCCGCCGGAACGGTCAACTTGGCAACGGCTGACGGGACCTCTAAGAGCCCCGACGACTACAAACCGGCGCTCAAAACCGCCTCCTTCGCTCCAGGCGAGATCAGCAAGCGTCAATATATCGCGATCGTGAATGATGCAGTAACTGAAGGGTCTGAGTATTTTTTCGTATCGGTGCGACGAGCGACCAATGCGGTGTTGGGTAATGCGACAGCGAGGGTTATAATCAGCGACGACGAGCCGTAATCCGGCGACGCACCGAACGACGATGGATCGACCCAGCAGGGTCGATCTTCCTTTGGTGCGGTTGCCCCAACGGTAATCGGCGAGCGCGGATGACAACGAAGACAGACAATGCGGTCAGTTCGGAAAAGCAAAGCGCGAGCCGATCCGCGCGCTGCGCCTTGCAAATTGCAAAAAAAGCATCGCGACTCGTGGGCTCCTGCGACCCAGCAGCTTTTCCGGACTTGTCTTGCGGGTTCGTGTTTGCTGCAAGGTGCCATTCGTGGCACTGGATTACCGCATCCTTTGGGCACGACCGATGACGCGATTAATCTTGCGATCATGCTATTGGCGGTATCTTTTCTTAAAAAGCAACAAGTATCGCACGCAGTAGTATAAATTTCCTCGAAAATCGCCTTAGTCCGATTTTCTCGGGCAGTGAGCAACCGCTCCGTTAATGTAACAGAGTGACAGACCCGACGCGACATTGAGCGACATTCAGCCAGGCGCTCGCAAACAGTCCTACCACCGGTGCTGCATCGAGCCAGAACGGCACATTTTTTGCTCGTTCTTTAGGCATTAATGTCTGTTTCAAGACTCCTGAACGCCCAGAACACGCGTTGTCGTAGGGCAACAATCGGCGTCATTCGAGACAGCACTGCAGCCTAGCAACACCCGATAACGGTTTTTTACGGAGAAACTCCTTGACTCTTAAGGCAAAGCGCAAAGATCGTTACCAACAATACCGCAGCGCGGCGATGGCCCCGTTGCTTATTCTTCTTGCCGGCGTCGAAGAGTCGTCAGCGGGAATACAGTTTGAAGACGTCACGCCACAGGCCAACCTAGCCTTCACCGGCGAATCCTATGGTGCGTCATGGGGCGATCGGAATGGCGATGGGTTACCGGACTTGTTCGTCAATCATCACCGGGGAAACTCCAGCCTTTATATCAATCTCGGAGCAGGTGTCTTCGAGGATCGAGGGTACGAGATCGCACCATGGACCGCCAAGCCATGGGCTGATCAGCACGGGGGAACCTGGGTCGACTTCGACAACGACGGCGACCAAGACCTCATCGTCTCGGTCGGACGCGCCGACGTGCTGCAGTTCTTAGTCAACAATGGTCAGACCCTGGACGATATGTCTGTCGAATACGGTTTCGCCGGGTATAAGTGGGGCGGACGCATGCCGGTCTGGGTCGACTTCACCGGCGATGGCTGGTTGGACTGGGGAATGACGATTCTCCTCAGCCCGTTAGCGCACTTCGCACAAGTTCCCGGGCAACCTCCTGCGCAGACCTTCGTTCGTCAGCAAGCGACTGCCACGGGCAACAACTGCAAAGAAAACCAGTACGTGCAGTTGGCGGACTTGAACAACGACGGCGCCCTCGAGCTGATTTGCCCGGACCAAACCTTGTATCCCCAGAAAATCTATGACTTGACGACGCCGATCGCCACGGACATTACCAGCATCATCCCACCCGTGTCGCAAACCGTAGATTCCGTGATGGGCGATTTCGATGGGAACTTACAGACCGACATGTTTGTGATGCGGGGGATACAGCGCCTGAGCGGTGCCGACATCACCGGCGAAGCGAACACCAAGATCGAAGGCGCCTACATCACCGGCGACACGACCGAGCGGGGCTTCACCTTCGTCAACGACGGCGAACTCACAATCAGAATTTACTGGAACAACGGTAACGCCTCAAGAGTCTTCATTGGTGCCGACGGTTACCGCGCGACAGGCGTCCCCGGCGTGCAGTATATCGATGTCCCGTTGTCTGCGGCTGATCCGGCCAACGTTGGTGTGCAACCGCATAACCCTGCAACGACGCAGGGGATTTACATTGGGTTTGACCCAGACCTGCAGACCTGGACAGTGCTTATCTCACCCGGTGGCAAGTGGAACTATGCGGCCTTCATCGTTGAGAGCACGACCACGATTACGAACCTCGTCTCCATCGGCCTCAAAGCGGCGGACAGTCCCATAAAATCCGTTCTTTACATGAACGAGGATGGCGTTTTTTCTGATCAAGCGGCGACTCGCGGCTTGGGGTTACGGCTGCCCTGTGTCAGTGGGGTCAGTGCCGACTTCGACAATGATATGGACCTGGACCTCTTTCTCGTCTGCCGTGGTGCGGTCGACAATCTACAGGACCGGATGTATGAGAATACCGGGGCAGGCCACTTCAGCCTGGTCCCGAACTCCGGGGCCGAAGGACCGACCGGCATCGACGTCGGACTCGGAGAGAATGTCGTTGTGGCGGACTATGATGTCGACGGCTTACCCGACTTGTTCGTAACCAATGGGCTGGCACTGTTCCCGGAGACGCGCGTCGGGGGCGCGGGCGGCCCCGACTTGTTGTTTAAGAACAGAACCACGAACGGGAATCACTGGGTCCAGGTCGACCTCGTGGGAACGACCGCCAATCGCGATGCCATCGGTGCCAAGGTCTATGCGACCGCGGGCGGTGTTCCACAGGTCCGCGAGCAAAACGGCGGCTACCACCGCTGGGCGCAAAACGACAAGCGCATCCACTTCGGCCTGGGACCCAACGACACGGTCGATCTCGAAGTACACTGGCCGAGCCCCAGTAACCGAGTGGAAACCTTTGAGGACGTCCCCGCCAACCTTGTTTACCGGATCACCGAAGGGACTGGAATCGAGGCCAGTCCGCTGGCAACCTCGGTGCCGCCCTCGCCTTGCATCAAGCCGCAGTATTCGAGTGCGACGGATGCGGGCGTCTTTTTGTGGAAAGACTGCGACTCGGGCGTCTGGCATCTCCGCTCCAGTTCCGCTGGTGGATCCTGGGCGAACGACGGCACGATCTTTGCCAACCAAGCATTCGACTCCGTAACCGCTGTCACCCTTGAGGCCGCCGACCGGCTCGACTACACGACCGACCCGAACCGGATCGATTTTGCGTTCAAGGTCACCGGAACCGGCCAAGACGGATTCGACTTTGCGAACGCGGCCGGCGGGCCGCTCTGCTTCGACATGAAAACCCCTACCGGGGCGCCGATTTACGTAGGACATCTGCGCAGACCCGTCGATCCGCCATTTGACTTGGGTACGATGGGGGCTTGTACGAATCTTCCGCCAACCGTCTCGGTGAGCGACGTAACGGTTGATGAAAGTGACCCAAGCGGGGCAGCAGTGCTCACCATCGCATTGACCGCCGCTAGCACATCCACCGTGACGGTCGACCTGGCTAGCACAGACCAAACCGCCAAGACTCCGGACGATTACACGCCCGTGTTGGAAACAGTGACATTTGCTCCGGGCGAAACCACCAAAGTCCTGAATGTCGCCATTCATGACGACCCACTCGCCGAAGGCGTCGAAAGCTTCGGCCTGAGTTTAAGCAACCCGAGCAACGCGATCTTGGGTGTTGCCACAGCGAAGGTCACGATCAACGACGACGAGGCATCACCCTGCGGCGTGCCTGCGTATAACCTAGCGACGGAGGCGGGCATCTTCCTCTGGCAAGATTGTAACGGGACCGGCGCCTGGCACGCCCGGATGACCTCCGGATCCGGTGCCGTCACTTATCGCGGAACGCTTTTTGCGGATCGAGCGTTCGCCCAAGTAACAGGTTTCAGCATTGAAGCGCTTGATACTATAAATGCTACATCGGACCCGACCCGCATCGCCTACGTGATGAACGGCAAGGCCGGGACTCAGGACGGCGTCGACTTCACCATAGCGCCAAACTCCAGCGTCTGCTTCACGGTCGACACACCCGCATCCATCCCTGTCTATGTCGGTGCAGCGCGGACCCAGGTGGTACAGCCGTTCGATTTGGCTACCCTGGGAATTTGTGGTGACGTACTGCCCCCGACCATTTCGATCGCCGATGTGACAGTGGCTGAAAACGGCAATGAGGCGATCTTCACCGTCGTCCTGTCCAAGCCGAGTACCGCCGAAGTCACCGTGGACGCGGCCACCGTCGACGGCACCGCCACGGCTCCCGAGGATTACACGGCACTGCCACCACAGAGAAGTATCGTTTTTGCGCCGGGGGAGACCAGCCGTAGCGGTCTGGCAATAGCGATACAGGACGACGACCTTCCGGAACTCGCCGAGTACTTCACCCTGACCCTCAGTAACCCGTTGAACGCCATCATGGGAATCGCCACCGCGAGAGCGACCATCGTAGACGACGAGCCATCACCCTGTGGTACGCCAACCTACGATAGAACCGCACAACAGGGCATTTTCTTGTGGAAAGACTGCCCTAACGGCCAGTGGCATGCACGGATGACCACCGGTGCTGCATCGGCGACATTTAGCGGCTCCCTGAACTCCGATCAGGCATTCACCAGCATTGCCGGCTTCAATCTGGAAGCCACCGACGTATTGGACTATACTTCTGACCCGGCCAGAATCTCTTACCAGTTCAGTGGCGGGGTTGGCAGTCAGGACGGTGCCGATTTCTCCGTCGCGCCGAGCGCAAATGCTTGTTTTGTGGTCGACGCGCCGGAGGGCACCGCCGTCTATGTCGGCGCTGCCGGAGCGGCTGGCACTCCGATGTCTGCCCCCTTCAACCTGCGAACCTTGGGCGCTTGTACACCTTAGCAGGAAGGCGTCGGTAAAGGACGGGGTTTTTGGTGAGGCAGCTGCGGGGCACTTCGTCGTCTTAGTTGCGGGTTGTGCCCCGCGTCACTGAATCCGACCGGCGGTCCTGGGAGCAAAATCCCGGGATCGCTTTTTTCTTAGCGGGTTGGCGGCGCCTTAACGATCGAATCGAGGTAACGCGTCTGTTGCGCCCCAAACGCTTCATCAGCCGATCCGTCATCCATGCTGATCTTGCCCACGATGTTTAGTCTATTCGGTCCGCCTTGCAACGACTGCTTCACCGATTCGGCAGTACGCCCCAGCGTATCGCTTATTTGCAAGCGCCGGAGGCGTCGCATCTGGAACGCGACCTCGGGGCCGACTTATCTCGCTAGGCGAGCGTCATGATCTGGTCTAGCGGGGGACTCGATCGCACCCTTGGCGTCACCCTGGTTGCGGGTGCCGGGCTGGCAGCAGCAGTCAGCATTGGCTGGCTCGCCAGCCAAGGCAACCCCCTCCTTTTCGTTGTTTCACTGATCCCGGCCGCCGCATTCGCGGCGTTTATCATTGCCCCGCGCCCGGTATGGCTGCTGTGGTGCGCGGTGCTAGGCGGTCTGGTGATCGCCGGCGCTTTTCAACTCTACATCCCGCAATTGCAGCGCGTGCGCTGGCTGCTGATGCCGATCGCCACCGTGCTCGCTCTGCAAGGGTTATGGGAGATTTCAGGCAAGCGCGGAACCCAGGATCCGCAACCAACGCCAAGTGTGCTTTGGTGGTGTCTCGCCTTTCTGGCAGCGGTTACCATAACAACGGCTTCATCCCCATTCGTCGCCGAACGCTTTAGCATCGCCTTCAAAGGTTACTTCCAATTGTGGGGGCTACTGATCGCATTGACCTTCATTGCGTGGCCAGCCGGTACGATCGATCGATTGCCGCGGGCGTTTCTCGGCATCGCGTTGTTGCAACTGCCCTTTGTTCTCCATCAGTTACTGGTACTCGTCCCGCGCCGAGTCGGCATGGGAGGCGGAATCGTACCGGTCGATATCGTTGCGGGGACCTTCGGCGCCAGCCTGGAGGGCGGGGGCGCAAACGCCCTGCTGAACGCTTTCTTGATTATCGTGATCGCAGGCTTGCTCGCCGCTCGTCAATATGGCGTCATTTCATTGACCAGGTTTTTTGTTTTTTTTGTTCCCGTGGCGATACCGATATTCGTCAACTCGGCAAAGGTGTCCGTTCTGTATCTGATCGCCGTGTTTGCGGTTCTGTACGGTAAGGACCTCGTCGAGCGGCCATTGCGGTTCCTCGCCGCCACATTCGCCATGACGCTACTGCTGCTGGTCGTGCTGATCGCACTTGTATTGGGTGCACACAACACGGAGCGTGTCGGCACCGTGTCGGATCTGATTCGCTTTACCTATGAGTACAACATCGCGAATGACGAAGTCGGCGATAGCTTATCACGAACCGGTGCGCTGGAATTCTGGGCGGATCGACATGGCCGCGCTGACATCAAGGGCACGTTGATCGGGCACGGCATCGGCTACACACGGGTTGCGGATGTCGAAACACCTTATCGAGAAACGGTACGCGCAACGGTCAACGGCGTGCCCGTGAATATCGATATCGCACAGAATATCGGTAACACTGGGGTCGCCGCGCTATTATGGGAAACCGGAGTCTTTGGGTTATTTTGCATCCTTGGCTTGTTCGCCGCGACTTTCCGCTCAGCGGGGCGGCTGGAACAGCGCCATCGTCATGTACCCGAACGGGCAGCCGCGTTTCGTGCGATTCGCGCAGCCGCAGTCGTCATGATTATCATGCTGATGCATAAGAATTCTATAGTCTACGACGCCGCGTATCAAACCCTTATCATGATCATAATCGGCTTTACGGCCTACTGGGAACGGCAGGGCGACCATCAAGGCGCAGCGAACGGGCCTTGATCATCGACCGGACCCGGAGATTGATGCGCTCCGCAGTCGCTACCAAAACCGATGCTCTTTGAAGGCACGCGATGCTGACAGACGACCGCGCAGTCCGCGAGGATGCGGGGTTTTACACTAACACCACCAAAGGTTACCGAAGGTACGGCAAACGCTTGATACGTCCGCACCATCGACAGCCGGAACGACAGAACAGAAATTCGTGGACGCAGACTATCGTCAGCATTACGGCTTTAACGCCATCAAACGTAGCCTTGCGCATTTTGCGCTAGGCAAGACGTCTCGACTGATCACCTCCTTACTCGTCTTCGTGATCTTGGCACGAGAACTGCCGTTGGATGAGTACGGTGTCTACATATCATTTCAAGCAGTAATACAGATCGTCGGGATCATCACCGCGATCGGCATTCAGAAGGCGCTATTCCGTTATCTGCCGGAATTGCGGGCGACGGGCAACCACATCGCCGCATATCGCTTGTTGCTCGGCGGCATGTTGCTTCGCACGGTGATCGTTTCATTGCTGGTAGTCGCGATCTTACCTTTGGTTCCATCCGTCGGACGGATGTTCAATTTTGAAGACTGGGCTTGGTTATTCCGCTGGTACCTCTTGGTGGGTTACGTTCGACTGACATCGCTGTGGCTATCGCAATGTCTCGAGTCGTTACTCTGGCAAAAGGAAAGCCAGTATAGCCTCGCTATTGGCGGCGCCGTGACCGCTGTGATGATTGTGCTATTCGCAGCGTTCGGGAGTTTGAACCTTAAGTTAGTCGTTATCGCCGAACTGTCCGGCGAGGTGACCGCGTTAGCACTGCTCATTATCGGCTGGGTCACCAAGTGGCGGGCCGACAAGCAGCGCAGTGTTGGCGATGCCGGATGGTGGCGCGCAAACCGCTCGCGTGCGATCAGGTATGGCGCCTGGGGGTTCCTGCTAAGTCAAAGCTCCCTGCTGTACGGAAGCGCCCCCAACCGCCTGGTAGCGGCACATTTTCTGCCGGTGGCCGAGGTCGCCCTGCTGGGTGTCGCAGATCATCTGTTGAATCTGATGCGGAGATTCCTTCCTACACGCATGCTCATGAGCATGATTCGGCCACTCGCCATCGCGCGGTTCTCGGCACAAGGGGATTTCAGGGCGGTAGCGGAGATCACCGAGTTTGTTTATCGCATCAACGTGATACTGCTCGTCTTGCCGATTGTTGTCCTGGCGGTGGTGGGCCCACCATTGATGGATGCGCTGACCGACGGAAAGTATGGCGCCGCGGCATATCTGTTGATGGGATTCATGGTGGTACTGATCGCCGAAGGAACCCGCGTCCTAGTCGACCTAATGGTACAAGCGCTCGAGAAAAACCCTATCTTCTTTTGGACCAACATACTTCAATCCGCGTCACTGTTGATTGCGGTACCGTTGCTGCCAACGTTAGGTGTGTGGAGTTTTGTCATCGCCAATTTAACGGGTACGGTCATCGCTAATTCCGTAGTGATACTTCGGCTGCGTAAACAAGGTTACGCGTATAACCTAAAAGTTTCTCGCTTCGCCTGGATCTTGGCGCATGCAGCTTTGGCTAGCGGGCTCGGGTGGCTCGCCTTAGCTCATTGGCACTCCTACATTGGAGCGACGCTAATTATTGTCGGAACCTATTGTCTCGCGATGCTTGTAAAACCGCCGCTGACCGACCGAGAAAAGGAGATCGTTCTTGCGCTGATGCGCGGTCAACGCGGGAGAAGAAGCAAGCGAGCCACGCCGACCCCAATGGTGGAAGCTGGAACAGCCGATCGGTAGCGAAACTGAAGAACAGCGATCCCTTCCAACCCCGCGTCCAAGTGCAACTGGTCGCCTTCCGGCCCGCAACCCCGGTATCGTCGCGGAGCCCCCAATGAGCACCGAGCAGATGGCCGCACTGACGGGCTGACTCGTCCTGACCCCCGACTTAGGTCGAGGCAAGGCACCGCACCCGGCGACGGGTGCGATCCATAGTGATATGGTCGCAGATGCCCGTAGGATGGGCAGAGCGACAGCGATGCCCATCCGGCCACCGCGACGCTTGAGGATGGGCATCGCTCTCGCTCCGCCCATCCTACCCGGCCCCATCAGTTTCGATCACACCCCCGGCGCTCCCCCGGTGCCATCCAGCGGCCTGCACGGCCACTACAAAATCAGCCAACCAACCCAGGAGCTGAGCCTGCTGGGGGGGACGCGCTTTCGTCGCAGCGACCCTAACTGCTCAGGCGAGAACGTCATACCTGTGAAATCTGGCTCCGGCACGACGATAGGGGTTGATTGGGGAGCCCGAAATCGGTAGCATCGCAACCGTTAATCGCTCGTCGCCTTAACGCTACCGTTAGTCGCTTTTTTCTCTTTCAGCATGGCTTGTCGGATCTGCTCTTGCTGGGTGGCATGGCGTCGCCCTCGTCGCTGATAGCTTGGGACCTGCTGACGGGATTAAGTGCTAACCACGGATTTAAGCTAACGCATGACATGACTGTCTGCGGCCGTCCCGCCTGTTCCCGTCAACCTGACAGAGGTAGCTGATGTCAAAATCCCGATATTTCCCTGCCACGCGACGAACAGACCGGCGCTTGCTACAGACTGGTTCGCTCCTGCTTGGCTCTTGTTTTTACTTCGGCTGCACGCAGGCGGCGACTTTTCCTTGCGGGAGCAGCGATTACCGTCCTGAGACTGAGCAAGGTACATTTCTGTGGCGCGACTGCCATGATGGGGGATGGCGCCTACGGGTGACCGCCGGGGGGCAACCTTCCGCGACCTACAATGGCAGCATGGTCTCATCTGCAGCCTTCGCACGTCACGTTCCGATTATGATAGAGCCCCACGATACGCTAGACAGGATAAGCCCGCGACGCACCGAGTACACCTTTATTGTTTTCAAGCATGGCCAGGACGGCATCGATTTCTCATTGGCGGCGGGGGCGAGCGCGTGTCTTGATGCGGGTGGACCAGTCAGCGTCGGCCCAGGTCGCACGGTGATACGGTCTCCTTTCGATATTGGAACCCTTGGTCAGTGCGAAGGTCAGTACGCCTATCTCAATGACGCGGATCTGACCGATAGCGTCACCACGGTCGCTGATTCCGATCTCGGCGAACAGCCGTTTCCGCGGATCAGCACCGGACCCGTCTTGCCTCCGGTCTCCCCCGAACAGTTTTCAAAGTACAGAGTGATCACTGTCAGGGCTAACGCTTTTAAGTGGTTAGCTGAGGTTCAGGCAATCAACCCGGAAACCAGAGGGCTGCGGGCGCATTCGCCATTTGCATTCCAGGGCTTTAACGGACAGGTGTGCAGCCAGGCTGACGGCATGCCCTTCGCCGACACCGGACCGGTCACGGCAGGCTGTGAGGTCTACGCCGGACACTGGCTATATGCCCCTGGATCGAGGCTGCGACACGATATCACCGACGACAGCACCAGGTTGAAAGTGGCGGATGCGACACGATTCAACGCCGGTCGTTACGTTGTGATCTACGATGGTGGGCCGGGGGCCTTTATCAACGCCGAGCATGCGCGGGTGACCATGGTGGACACGGCCACCAACACCCTGACATTAGCAAATCGCGGCTTCAAGTCAACCCCCAAAGCCCATCGCAGCGGCGCCATTGTCGCCGAGCACGTCATCGGCAATGGTGCCAGCCTCGAGCCCGGGCTTTGGGCATACAACCAAAGTATTGCGTGTCCACCTGATGGCAGCGGTCGGCAACTCAACGCCGTTATGGCGGAGTGGCTCGCCAATAACTACCAAAGAGATGGACGCGGTGAGGTTTCGCCTGCCAAATTGGATGGAATTCTGTTTGACACCGACTTTTATTTCCTGGCACAATCCGGCGAACGATTGCCGGATGTCGATAACGACTTGGTGCTCGACGACGGCATCTCCTCCACCGGCGAAAACCTCTGGGGTTCCGGACTGGAAACCTTCTACGCACTTCTGCGCGAGCGCCTGCCGAACGTAATCCTGGTCGGCGGGGTTATAGATACCCGTGGTTATGCGTCGCTTAACGGCACCCAGTTAGAAGGGTGGCCCCGGCGCTTTCCGTTCATGAGCGCAACACCCGACTATCCGGAGATCGGCGGCCGGCTGTCGGCCTATAGCATTCAAATGCACCACGGTCGCGTGGGTCCGCGTTTGGCGATAGCGGAGAACAAGATGCCGACCAAGTTGTATCCGAGCGCGGCTGATCCTAATCCCGCGGACAACAGCGGCTTCCGCTTTGGCTTTGGTCTGATGCTGCTCGACGACGGCTACTATGGCCAGGCGAACTGGCACGTGCCTGACCCTTGGTGGGACGAGTATGCCGTGGATGTCGTTCCCGGCTCGGCCACCTTTGGGCAGGCCATCGCCTCAAACCCAAGAGACGAATCTTTGATCCGCCGTCACCGCGGCTGGATGGGGTTCCCGCTCGGGCCGCGCTATCGCCTCTACGACCCGGTCTCCTTTGCCCCAGAGCGTAACCTGTTGGCGAACGGTAGCTTCGATTCCGATCTCACCGGCTGGAGCGGCACCAATGTGACGCTGGCCCGAGTGACCGCGGCAGACAATCGTCTGGACGGCAGTGGCGCCCTGCATATCAGCGCGCCGCTTGGGGATGCATCCGAGTTGGTCGACGCCGCGGCCGTCGGACCAACAGTGCCCCTCATCCAGGGGGTCGACTACACGCTAGCCTTCGGTGTGCGGTCCAGTACCATCCGTACCATACGGGCCGCTGTAGCGGAGCAGACTGAGAACTTCACCATTCCTGATACCTGGAGCCGGCAGGTCTTTACTTTCACGGCGGCGCGTACCGGAAATTTCCCGCTCCGCATCTATGTCGGGAAAGAACGCAGTGAAGTTTGGGTTGATTCCATCTACCTGTTTGAGGGGAACGCCGATGTCTTTCGACGCGATTTCGACCATGCGGTTGTAATCGTTAACGCTACGCCGTCATCTCGCACCATTGACCTCAGTGGCACTCTCAAACGCATCAAGGGCACCGGACAGGACCCGGTTAACAATGGTGCCACAATCCGAGCACTGACCCTGCCACCCTATGATGCCGCAGTTCTGATTCGACCCTAAGATCTCATCGGCTAAGAGCTGCCGGCGATGAGCGACATGACCCCGGCGCGACGCCGGGGTTCGTGAATTGTCGCTCTCAATGTTCGACATGAGTGGGGCGGAGAAACTCCGCATCCGGTGCTGAAGATTAAGAAACGACTGAGAGAGTCCGACCTGCCTGAAGACGAGTTAGTGGAATGTCTACGCCGGTCACGACGCAATCAATATCCGTACCGACGACGAAACCAGCCGGTGAGCCCATCGACGACTGCCCGATTACTCTCCGGCAGACTCTGCTTCCAGCGCTCATCCAACTGCAGCTCGATAAGTCCTTGCTTGAAGCGTACGTCGCTACCCGCAATCGTATGGGTCTTGCTGAGTTGAGCCCTGTTCCCCGACAGAAATTCAATTTTTGCTTCGGGTTCATCGAGCATGATGGCTATCTCCGCGATAACCCTCGTTGGATCTGTTACGAGATCTTCATATCGAACACGCATGTAACGCGAACCGGTCGCGCGTGCCGTGAACTCAGTCAGAAGGTTCACGATCATCCATCGAATACTATTCCACCAAGTATTCCGATTGATCCACTTTCCGGCCCCTTCGGATTTAAGCCGGTGCATTGAACCTTCCGACCCCCGCACGTCACGCACTAGGTGCAATGTATAAACGTCGATATCCGGAAAGAGGCCAAGCACAGCACCATAAAATGCCGACTTAGAACTGTCAACGATAACATTGGCTTCCGTGACTCGCGCCACCCCCATGATGAGGTGATGCAACTGCTTGAAATAACGCTGAAGTGGTCGCCGAGCACCCGGCACCAGCAACAGCGGCAGGTAACGTGTCTTCAATCGGTGCCAGCGTGCTCTGTCAAGATCCTCGATACTCCCGATTGAGTTGCCAACAACTTTTGTCCAGAAGTCACAGACGCTGACCGCCTCACCGCAAGCACACAGTTCTTTCCGCTCAAACTGCCAATCGATATTGATCAGTTCTCCGACATCGACGAACCCGCCCACCTGCCCTAACAACTTGCCTAGCAGTGTACTTCCGCTCTTGCCGGTGCCGGCGATGAACGCAACCTTAACATTCCCGTCACTCATCTTTTCACCTCTTGCGCCTATCATCCACACGACTCACCTGTCATTCGCCATTAGAAGGATAGTTGCTGCTGACCGATCCTCACCAAGGCTACCGGAAAGATCCCGTTTATAACAAGCGTATTGGCCTGTTCCTGGACACTCACCGTATCGAACATCCCTTCTGGTCGCACCGGCAAGATATTTGCCAAAACGACGTCGCTGCTGCCTGCAACCCGAATTACCGAACTTTTCCAGGGATGCGCATTTCCTGAATAGCCGAATACCGCGATGTTTATTGAGTTGTTGATCGCCATCACTCCGGCTTTAGGTGCGTCGCCAGCCGCGGTCTCGCCTTTCAAGTAGAAGATCGCCACATTGCTCGCATTGCGAATCTCCATCTGTGGGTCTGAAAGTCCCCGTTCGATATTGAGGCCGTACATTGCGAGAGGTTCCCGAGTACCTTCGATGGTCAGATGCCGGTAGCCCGCAACGCCGGTATCCGGACTCATGCGATTCCATTCGGCGGCCAGACCATACCATCTGCCCCCGCCGTTTCCTCGGATCGCGAAGGTGCCGAACGCCTTAGATTCCGCATTTCGCGGGTCGCCTCGACTGGGATGGTCACTGCGTCCGCCCACCACGTCCCGGACCACTGACTTCCGCCCTGCGCGCCACTCGATCAGCGGCACCGAGGGTAGATTCGCAGGCCGCTCGATCATCAGGAAAGACAAGGTCGTCATCGCGCCCGCATCGTCTTGCGTCGAAATAACCGGGTTCCCCGGTGCGCCCTTCCAGCCGGAGCTGCATCGTATAATCGACAGGTGCTTCGCGACTCCGAAAAGATGGCTCTCCGGTCCGAGTCTTATGGTATCGCTCACCACGAAAGTGCCCTTCGGAATAAAAACCTTAGGATGCTTGGCGACAGCCGACTTGATTGCTAACGTATCGTCTACATCGTCGTCTCCCCGCGCGCCGAAATCGGCAATACTAATCGCGTCTGAATCCTCGAACGATGGAAAAGATCTACCCCAAAGATGCCGCTCGATTAACACCTCAGCCGAAGGAACAGCCGGCGCGGCATCCACCAGCACGCTTTCAAAGCCGGCATCTTGTATTTGTCCTGCGGCGATGGCTTTGCTTCCCTGCGCGGTGTAGGAATACTCCTTGATCTTGAGCACCGATCCGTCCCTTGCGATAGCGGGCTTTCCTCGACTTTCGACCGCGTACATGCTGCCGGAGACGTAGACGTCCTTGATATAAAGGTTGCGCCCGTTCCGGTTGTCGACCGCGAGTCCGCCGTTGCCACGAATGACCCCGTCGACCAAAGTCAACGCACGAGTGTGAGATCGCTGACCCGGTTGTTGTTCAATCACAGATCCTGCCTTCGACTTATCGATGAGAAAGCCCGCTAATGTGAGGTTTGATTGGCCCTTCCAGAAAACTGCGGAGTCGTCCTGGTTGATCAGCGCGATACCAGCCAGAACGGGATAGCGTGCCTCATGGTCAGCCCAAACACCGTATCGCCCGCCATTGACGGTCAACTTATAGACCCCGCCACCCTGACCCGGCGGATTATAAACCCCGGCAAAGGCACCTTCCGCCCAGATCGTCACGTCTTCCAAAGTTGAACCCTGAGAACCGGCGTGCCGTATGCCGACCGCGCCGGCGTGCCCAGCGCCGCGAAGATCGATGTCTATACCCTTAAAAACTTGATTAAAAGAGATATTCGGCTGCTCATCCTCCGGCCGCAGGCTGCCCCGCCTGCCTAAATTTTTTGACTGCGACCATATCCATACGAGTGGTTTCGGCGCTTTGGGATCATCAAAACCGCGCGCGCCCTCAGTCAGCTTGAGCGTCGGCCGTTTACCAATGGCAACCCCGGTCAGAGCGTTTGCCGCCCGGCGATTTTGAGTCCAGCGGCCCTTGGCATCGTCAAATGTTACCTGCTGCACAGCCCGCAACGTCTCCGATATGAGATAGACGCCGCCCGGAAAATATGCTACTAACCCTTTATCTCTCGCCGAGTCCATTGCCTGCTGGATCGCAACCGTATCATCGACGTCATCGTCCGGACCGGCCCCAAACCGCGTGACATCAAGGAGACCTTTGCTAAACAATGGATCAACCGAGGGATTGGCGCCGCTGTCCGGCTCTGTTCCGGCATCGACCCGCGTATCGATTGACCAGATCGCCGCACTCGTTAAGGCAGAAAGAAACAAGCCTGTCGGCAAAGCGAACTTCATAGTCCTAACATCATTGAGATAGAAAAGCATGAGCCGGCACCGCTGACATCGCAGTAGCAGGCGAGAGCGCCATAATAAAAGATTAGGCTAGAACCCACACAGTGTCAATGATATTATCTCGGCGCGGCACAACGCGCGAGCTCATCCTGTCGCGCATGATTATCAAGCGACCGCCATCGGAGACATCGGCGATAGGCGACAGCGAGTACCCGTACTGTCCTTCATTTTTACCAACACCGCGCGCCGCTCGCCGGATCGATGGAAACAGCGGGGGCGAGCATCATTGGTCACGGCAGCCGGACGCGCTCGGCCGCCGCCGCGCACAGGCTTTGAACCTCGGTCATCGCTGCTGCGGACCGCGTTATCCCGCCCGAGCTACGGCAAACGCGCGGCGCTGACGACCGTCTCGGGCCTCACGTCCACCGCGCCGTGCTGACGGCACCTCCTCAGCCCCTCTCGATGTGCCGGTGGCGGGCCTGCCGCGGTTGGTAAAGTCGCCGTCCGCTCGTTGCGCACGGCAACAAGGGACGGTTGGCGGTCACAACCAGCACTGAGCCCGGCCCTAGCGACGATGAGTGGCGCGACAGTGCGCGAACGCACCGCTCCTTCGAGTCAGATCGCCCGCAGCGCCGGGCCGCATCAAAAAGCAAATTTGGTTCCAGGAAGTGCTTAGCAGGTAGCATATTTTCGGATTAGGCGTCTTGCGAATCCTGGCCGCCAAGAATGTGCTAGCAAGGTCACAGGGTGTGCCGAGCATTCCTCCTAAAGTAACCCCGACGGTGAGCGGTCCTTATCGACTCAGTTTTGCACGGAATGTTGCCGACATCCATCGGCGTGAAGCCATCCACTTGCCCAAGGGGCATTCACATGAACAGCCAAAAGTGTACCTCCCATCCGCATCTGCAACATGAAACGCGACGCACACGACTTCATCGCGTGATGAAATCAGTGATGGTCGTGGGCGTTCTGGTGGGTACCAACGGCTGGCTCAGCGCTAATGCGATAGCCGCGCTTCCAAATTGCGGGGCACCTCCGAAATCGAAAATGGTAGAGCCAGCCGTACAGCTCTGGCAAGATTGTTCAAATGATTCCTGGAACCTGACGGTGGCTGGTGTTGGCGATAGAACGCAGCGGTTATACCAAGGATCGATCGAGGGCGCTCAACCCGTTAGCGAGGTTAACCGGCAAGTCGTGAATGCGCTGTTGGAGCCCGATGATACATTGGACATCAGCGATCCATCGCGTATTCGCTTTCAACTTCGGGTTGCTAATTACGGCGAAGACTCCTTCACCTTCGCATTTCCCTCCGGCACACCAGTCTGCGTGAAGGTGACGGCACCCAGCGCACGCTTATTGGTTGGTCCGGACCGGACGCCGGTCACCGCTCCGGTGGACCTGCGCACCCTGGGTCCCTGCGGGCATGCCTATCTGGACGATGCGGATCGCACCGACAGCGTTGACTCGCCCGCCGACTCCGACTTGGGCCAGCAGCCGTTTCCAAGAATCACCACTGGCCCCCTCAAGCGTCAAGGAACTGCCGAGCAGTTTTCAAAATACGGGATGATTGCGGTCAAGGCCCGGTGGTTTGGTTGGCTGAAGGACGTACAGGCGATCAACCCGCAGACCAAGGGTCTGCGGATTCATTCAGCATTCGCCTATCAAGGCGCTTTTGAAGAGGACTGTGGGCAGGCCGCCGGAATGCCGTTCTCCACAACCGGCCCAGCCACGGTGGGCTGCGCTGTCTACGCTGGCCACTGGCTGTATGCGCCGGGCTCGGTTTTGCGTAGCGCTATCACCGCCAGTACCAGAACCATTCCGGTGGTTGACGCGACGCGCTTCAATGCCGGCCGCTACATTGTCATCTACGACGGCGGGCCAGGCGCATTCGTCAACGCCGAGCATGTGCGGGTGACGGCGGTGAACATCGCAAATAACATGCTGAGCCTGGGGGAGCGCGGCTACAGATCGACCGCTCAGCCCCATCCTACCGGTGCGGTCGTGGCCGAGCATGTCATCGGCAATGGCGATGGGGTCGAACCCAAGCTCTGGACTTACAATCAGAGTACCGCGTGCCCGCGCGATGCCAGCGGTCGACAGCTCAATGCGGTGATGGCCGAGTGGTTGGCTGAGAACTATCAAGAGGACCCCCGGGGAAATCCGTCGAGGGTCAAGCTCGAGGGTATCCTGTTCGATTCCGATTTCCACTTTCTTCAGCAGTCTGACCAAGGGGAACTCCCGGATGTGAACAACGATCTGGTGCTGGACAATGGCCTTTCGCCTTCTGGTGAAAATCTTTGGGGCGCAGGACTGGAGACCTTCTACGACCTGCTGCGTGAGCGGCTGCCCAATGCCGTCCTAGTCGGCGGCGTCACCGAATCCCGTGGTTATGGCTCCCTGAACGGGACCCAATTAGAAGGATGGCCCCGGCGCTTTCCGTTCATGAGCGCCAGTCCGGATTATCCGGAGATCGGCGGCCGCCTGTCGGCCTACAGCATGCAGATGCACCACGGTCGCGTGGGTCCGCGTTACGCGGAAGGCAGCAACAAAATGCCGACCAAGTTGTATCCCAGCAAAGCCGACCCGAACCCGACCGACAACAGCGGTTTCCGCTTTGGCTTTGGGCTGATTCTGCTCGACGACGGCTATTACGGCCAACAAAACTGGCATGTCCTCGACCCATGGTGGGACGAGTATGCAGTGGATGTCGTGCCCGGCTCCACGACCTATGGGCAAGCCATCGCCTCGACCCCGGTAAACGAATCCCTGATCCGCAGCCATGCCGGTTGGATGGGCTTCCCCTCGGGGCCGCGCTATCGCATCTATGACCCGGCCGCTTTCGCTCCGGAACGTAATCTGCTGACGAACGGCGGTTTCGATACCGATCTCAGCGGCTGGAGCGGCGTCAACGTGACCCTGACACCAGACACCGCCGCGGACAACCGCCTGGACGGTCGCGCCGCGCTGCGCATCGGTGAACACTCGTGCTATGCCAATGGGTTGACCGGTGCCGCCGCGGTCGGACCCAAGGTCCACCTGACCGCAGGAGTGCAGTACACCCTTGCTTTTGGAGTGCGGGCCAGCGCGCCCCGCATGATCCAAGTCGCCGTGGCGGAGCAGACGGAAGCCTTCACCATTCCCGATACCTGGAGTCGGCAGGTCTTTACATTCACCGCGGCGCGTACCGGAGACTTCCCCGTCCGGTTCAACGTGGGACGAGAAAGCAGCCCGGTCTGGGTCGATTCCGTCTACTTGTTCGAGGGCAATGCCGATGTCTTTCGCCGTGACTTCGACCATGCGGTCGTGATCGTTAACGCCACGCCTAACGCTCGCACTGTGGATCTTGGCAGTACTTTACAGCGCATTAAAGGCACCGGACAGGACCCTATCAACGACGGTGCGACCATCACGGAAGTGACCCTCGCGGCCCATGATTCGATCGTGCTGGTCCGGCCCTAGAGGAGGCGCAGCGACCTATACCTGGCGCATTCGCCAATAACGGCCGAATTCGCCAGGTGCCTTTCCCTTCGGTCTCGCTCAGCCACTGTATCTGCCGTCTGCCGCGGTGCGCCGTCCGCCGCGGACGGCACGGATCGATGCCCCCGCATACGCGCACCGTCACGACCAATCTGCCCGAGCCGAAAGCGCTGCGGCATCAATCGCCGATCGGTCGGTAATAACTAATCAGGACCTCTTCCAACACGCACAACGTACTTCTGCGGCATTACTTGATCGCGTCGGCTACCGACTGGCTAGACGTCCGCTCGGTGCAGGGCATCACCCTCGCTCGTCAATCAGCTCCTGGAACCGGCCAAAATGCCGAGGAGCACTCGGATTCTTGAACTGCCTGCCGTTGCCCACTCACGGAATCGCAAATATGCGACGCCTTTCACAAGGCGCCGCCGATATCTTTCCTAAATTGACACCAGTGGTGAGCGGCGCCTCACTTACCCAGCCGTGTAGCGAACATTGCTGACGCCAACCGGCGGAAAGACATTCAACTGGTTATAGGACACACACATGAACGTCACGCATCTTCTCGTCCAGCAGAGTTTACGGCATGGCCGGCAACGCTCACTACTCTATCGTGCGATGCGATCGTTGATGATCGCGGGGCTCATGAGCAGCACCAACGGCTGGATGAGCGCGACTGCGACGGCCGCCATCCCACAATGCGGTGAGCCGCCCACCTCGCAGATGGTGGAGCCGGCGGTGCAAGTCTGGCAGGATTGCGAGACCGGCTCCTGGAACTTGATGGTGGCAGGTATAGGCGATAGTCAGCAACGTGTCTATATCGGTTCGATTCGGGGCGTTCAACCAGCAACCAATGTCTCAAGTACACGCCAGCACAGCCTGCTCGAGCCGGATGACATCTTAAACGCCAGTGCCACATCGAAGATTGAATTCGCGCTGCGAGTGGCAAAACATGGTAAGGACGCTTTCAGCTTCACATTTCCCGTCGGTACTTCAATTTGTGTCGATGTGACGGACCCGACCGGGCTCGTGCTGGTTGGCCCCAACCGAGTGCCGGTGACCGCGCCGGTAGACCTGCGAACCCTGGGGTCCTGCGGGCATCTCTACCTGGAGGACGCGGATCTGACGGACAGCGTGGCCGCGGTCACCGATTCGGACCTGGGTGAGCAACCCTTCCCACGGATCAGCACCGGTCCCGCCAAGCCTCCAGTCTCCGCCGAGCAGTTCTCAAAATATGGAATGATCGCGGTCAGGCCCAACCAGCTTGAATGGTTAAGCGATGTGCAAGCAATCAGCCCGGAAACCCGAGGGCTGCGCGAACATTCGGCATTTGCCTACCAGGGTTTCCTTGGCAAACCCTGTAGCCAGGCCGACGGCATGCCATTTGCGTGGACCGGGCCAGTCACGGAAGGCTGTGATGTCTACGCCGGCCACTGGCTGTATGCCCCTGGCTCGACCCTCGTCAACCCTATCACAGCCGACGCCATCACCCTTAGAGTAGCCGACGCGACACGATTCAACGCTGGCCGTTACGTCGTGATCTACGATGGTGGACCTGGGGCATTCGTCAACGCCGAGCATGCGCAGGTGACCGCGGTCGACCGGGCGACGAACACCCTGACATTGGCAAGTCGCGGCTTCAAGTCTGCCCGCAAAGCCCACTTCGGCAGCGTGATTGTCGCCGAGCACGTCGTCGGCAATGGCACCGGCCAAATCGATGGACTTTGGGCATACAACCAGAGCACCGCGTGCCCGCGTGATGGCAGGGGTCGGCAGCTCAACGCCGTGATGGCCGAGTGGTTGGCCATGAACTACCAGAAAGATGGACGCGGCGCGATCTCGCGCGCCAGGTTAGATGGCATTCTGTTTGACACCGACTTCGCTTTCCTTGGGCAATCCGGTCAGAGATCATCTGATGTCAACAACGACCTGTTAGTAGACGACGGGATCGCGCCAAACGGCGAAAACCTCTGGGGCGCAGGACTGGAAACCTTCTACGACCTGCTGCGGGAGCAGGTACCCAACGCAGTCTTGATCGGCGGTGTCAGTGAATCCCGTGGCTATGCCTCGCTGAACGGAACCCAGCTAGAAGGATGGCCCCGAACCTTTCCGTTCATGAGCGCCACCCCGGACTATCCGGAGATCGATGGCCGCCTGTCGGTTTACAGCATCCAGATGCACCACGGTCGCGTGGGTCCGCGTTTGTCGGTAGCGGAGAATAAGATGCCCACCAAGGTGTATCCGAGCGAGGCTGATCCGAACCCCGCGGGCAACAGCGGCTTCCGCTTTGGCTTTGGTCTGATGCTGCTCGACGACGGTTACTATGGCCAGGCGAACTGGCACGTGTCCGACCCTTGGTGGGATGAGTATGCTGTGGATGTCATCCCCGGATCGGCGAGCTTCGGGCAGGCGATCGCTTCGAACCCACAAAACGAATCCGCGATCCGACGCCACCGCGGCTGGATGGGCTTCCCGCTGGGCCCGCGCTATCGCGTCTACGACCCGGCCGTCTTTGCCCCGGAACGTAACCTGTCGGTAAACGGCGACTTCGATTCCAATCTCACCGGTTGGAGCGGGACCAATGTCACGCTGACTCAGGATACCGCCTCTGGCAGTCCGTTGGACGGCAGTGGTGCCATGCGCATCAGCGAACCGCTGACCGCCGCGCCCAAACTGCCCGATGCCTTTGCCGTAGGACCGAAAATCAGCCTCGTCGGCGAAGTGCAGTACACATTAGTCTTCGGTGTGCGGTCCAGCTCCATCCGTACCATAAGGGTCGGTGTGGCCGAGCAGACTGAGAACCTGTCTGTACCCGATACTTGGAGTCGGCAAGTCTTTACTTTCACTGCGGGGCGCACCGGAAACTTCCCGATCCGGTTCAATGTGGGGCAGGAGCGCAGTGAGGTCTGGATCGACTCCGTCTACCTGTTTGAGGGCAACGCCGATGTCTTCCGGCGCGACTTCGACCACGCGGTCGTGATCGTCAACGCCACGCCATCGTCGCAAGTTGTGGACCTCGGCGGCACCCTCCAACGCATCCAGGGCACCGGACAGGACCCCATCAATAACGGAGCTGCGGTCCAGCAAGTGACGCTTGCGCCTTACGATTCCACGGTCTTGGTCCGGCCTTAGAAGAACCGTCGGAACAGGCCCCTGGCGAATTCACCAACAACGGCGACACTCGCCAAGGGCCAACCTGCAGTGAACACAGGATAGCTGCCGGGCCGGACCAAATGCCAGACCGTTACCTGCGTTACTGCGAGCTCTCCGCTGGCCATAGACTCGACGGGAGGTCAACCATCCCACCGGCAGCAAGCGCAGTCTTCAGATCCGGAAGAATCGAGGCATAACGGAAATCCGCAACGACGTTGATCGTTTCTGCCGGGTCCACCGAATGATCGTAAAGCTCATAGATCACGTTCCTCACATTTGCGGTCGTCACCCACTCAGTGAAACGATATCGATCCGTCCTCAATGAATGACCAACATAGCCGCCGCGACGCCATTGGCTCAACGCACCTCGCTTGGACTTAAGCGCCGGATTGCGGATGGCATTCACGAAACTGTTACCTTCAAGCGGGTAGCCGCCGTGCTCCTGGGCGTTCGGAATGGGCAAGCCGGCAAGCGTACAAAGCGTGGGGTAAAGGTCGACGAGTTCAACTATCGCGCTGGTAATCTGATTTGCCGGTTGACCAGGGGCTTTGATGATCAAGGGGACACGCGTTCCGACCTCAAAGTTAGTGTGCTTTCCCCAGATACCCTGCTCACCCAAGTGCCAACCATGATCGCCCCACAACACGATCACAGTGTTCTCGCTGAGCCCCCAGTACTCCAACTCCGCCAACACCCGACCGATTTGCGCATCGATAAAGCTAGTCGCTGCGTAGTAAGCGCGCTTCAGATCGCGCCTCAGCGACTCATCAACCTGCAGGTTTGCATTGGCCATGCCGCTATACTGCTTGAGCTCCCCCAGGTTGTCGAAAGCAATCGCAGGTGAACCCAAGGCCCGGAACGGATTCGTTGCCTCCGGTATCGCGTCCTTGTCATACATGTCGAAAAACTCGAGCGGCGCGACAAATGGCAGGTGCGGTTTCCTGAAACCGACAGCGAGGAAAAATGGGACGTTACGCAACTGCCGGATCGCCGCGATCGCGGCATCTGCGGCAAGCCCATCCGTAAACTGCGAAACAGGTTGATCAACAGCGGCAAAGGGAAGTATTTTACGGTCCGGTCCGACCGGCTGCTTACTTCCAAATGGTGAGCTGAACGGCAACGACCACGACAAATTGTCATTCAGATTGGCATGATAAACCTTACCGATGCCTTTAGTCGCATATCCGAACTCCTTAAAATACTGAGGTAACGTGACGACGGTAGGAACCGTATCACGAAAACTCGTTGATAAGTCCGTCACCCTCGTCGTATCCGGCCTAAGACCGGTGAGTAAGGACGTTCGCGACGGCGAGCAAGTCGCCATCTGGGTGTACGCCCGCGTAAAAGTGGTGCCCTGCCTGGCCAAAGCATCTATATGCGGCGTTTTGATCCCCTCGACGCCATAGACCCCAAGCTCCGGGCGTAGGTCGTCTACCGCAATGAAGAGCACATTTCGTTGACTAACCGGGCTGCCCGACGCTGGAACGACAGTCGCGATGCCATTGTCGTTCCACTGAGACTGAGCCGCGCCAGCGGAATCGCCTGCACTTGAGATCACAGGAAACAGCAACATAGACGTGATGGAAACCAACTGGACCAGCAAGCTCAAGAACGATTTTTTCTTAACCATGGCCGATTACCAAATACACAAAACAAACTTGTGACCAAGTATACACTATAATTTTGCCGCGTGGTACGGCATCTGCCCGGATACGTTGATGAGTTGATGAGTTGATGAGTTGATGACGATCGCGGCCGTCGACCGCGATTGACCTTGACAAACACTCGCCTAGTCCCAGCCAAGCAAGAACGTAGCAACGCCTCTCCAATTGGCGTTGACTGTCAGTTCACCGTCACCGCCGGACGAACCAATTGAAACACTTCGATCCGCAAACTTGGCTCGGACGAGGCCCTGTCGCCGTTCACGCGATATAAGACATGGGTGGGGCGTGGACACCGCTCCGACACCAAGGGCATCTCTGGATATCAGGTGTGAAGGCTATCTCACACAGTTCGGCGTTAAGTACGGACACTCTCTCTACGTCGGAGGATACCGCAACGCGGTGACCATGGATGCACCTCGCAGCAAGCACGGGTCTTCGAGACGGGACGGAGCGCGCTACTACTTGACTTGGAACCTATAAACGCTTCTTTGCCCCCGAGGACGCCCGGAATGTGTCCCGATGGTTCCGTCGTCGACTCGAATCCTGACCGTCCAAGATCCTACAGTCGTCGGTGTTCCGCTGATCAGTCCTGTGCTCGAATCCATGAACAATCCGGTTGGCAGCGCCCCGCGCTCGACAAACCACCGATAAACGCCACTACCCCCCCAACCTCTGAGCGCTGCCGAGTACGCGGTTCCCACTTTTCCGATCGGCACGGTATAAGTCTTCAAGGCCGGCGATTTTTCGGCTTCGAGCTGTCTGGACAGCGCCCTTCGAACGACGTCGAACTCAGCGGACTTATGCAGGCTCTGCTCCTCGTAAGGATCGTTGATCAGGTCATAAAGTTCTTCGACTCCAGTTGCTGGCCGGATATATTTCCACCGATCTGTCCGTAGTGCCGCCCATGTCTCGTAAGGCCCCTTGCCGCGCGGCCCCCAACTTTCAAACAGCATGCTGCTACGCCACTGCGGGTTTTCACCCTGGAGGAAGGGCCGCAGACTCTGCCCATCGGTCTCGCGGGAAGGAAGGCCTGCAAGTTGCGTAATGGTCGGTCCGAGATCGAGATCGGCAAATACCAAGCGGTTCTCGACACCAGGAACGATTCCAGAACCAAAGGCAACAAGCGGCACGCGCAAGGACTCTTCGTAAGCCAAGCCTTTTCCGGATAAGCCGTGCTCCCCCCAATGGTAGCCATTATCCCCTAGGAAGAAAAAGACCGTACGGTCGGCGAGCCCAAGAGCCGACACTTTTTCCACAATCGATGCTACGCCGCGATCGACTGCTTGAAGTGATCGTAACTGTTGACGATGGAACTCATCGTCAGGCCGTTTCGATGCGGAGAACCGGTATTTCCCCAATATCCAACTTGGTTTATCGCTCAGATCCGTTTCACCCCACGCCCGGTCCCGATAGAGGTAATCGGAGAACAATGTCTCGTCCTCCGGTGCCGGGGTGGCGAGGTGGTGCGGCGCAAATGCGGCCCAGAACACAAAGAACGGTCCACTGCCGGCCGTATCGATGAACGCATTGATCTGATCTCGATGGTAGTCGGTTACATACTGCGAAATCGCCTGAATTGAGCCGTGAGTAGGATTAGCGTTACTGTTACCGATTGTCACCTCAAAATTGTTCCAATCGGTTCCAGGCCCGGTATTGTTACCGATCCAGCGCGTCCACCCGGGCGGCACGTATCCGGCACGGTACCCGTTCAGATACTTCCCCGTGAAGAACGTCTGATAACCAGCACTCTGCAGGTTGGTCGCCAACGTGTCTCGATCATTGAACTCAGCGATTGGCGATAAGGTCTGATTGTTGCTGGTCACCCCATTATTGGAGGCGCGGAAGCCGCCGGAGTGGATGGCCGCCCGCGACGGCCCACACAGGGGCAGCGAAACGAAAGCGCTTGAGAACCGCAGCCCACGCGACGCAAGGTCCGCAACTGCGGGCATGCTCGGGAGACTGTCCCACCGTTGGTCATCGGTGAGGATCACCACGATGTTTGGCGGCTGGTCAAGCGCCATAGAGCAAGATTCCAAGGTCCCCAGGTCAAACGGCGCCGTTATTAGCGTGGCCTCAGGCCCGACCCTGACCTGGGTACCGACCGGGAGATCCGTTCCAAAACACGACTTTGCTGCGCGGTGTGACTGAAAGTAGAATGTGTCCGCGCCTCCTTTGGCCACATTCAACTGAAATTGGATAGCTAAACTGCCAACGAGTAACTCGACCGCGTCGTTCTTTTCCAAGCTGCTTGTTTCGACGCCGGTCAACTCCTCGGTCGAAGCGACACGCCCGTGAAAACGAGTCGGCAGCGAACTGTTCCCGCCGAGGGCGCGCACAACAAAAGACTGGACGTCAGCCCCGCAGTACCGCTTCCACAGGAAGAGACCGGAATCATCCGCGTTATCCAGTTTGGGTTCACCGCAATCCAGCGGCATCGCAGCATAGGAAGTCCCGAGCCAACAACTGAGAAGCAGTACCGGCAAGCACAATATGGAATTATCCCTAGATATCACCTGACTCTTCATCGCGTTAAACCTCCTGAGTTTCATTAAACATCGATAAGAAACTTGGGTGAACGTTACGAAATCCAGTGGATCATGCCGCACGCGAGATTTTCAATGCGAAACTAGAGTATTGCAAACGGGAAGTCAAGGTCGACTTCGGACTATTTCTCGGAGTCGTGAACGGTAAGCGGACGATCGCACCCACAAGTCTTGCCCCGATGCCGGCAAGCCGCCAACCATATGGCCGCGTCGTTCTCCGATCCTCATGGTCACCATGCCGATGGCGAGCACAACCTGCGGACCGTTGCCGGATCGCGCGTGCCTTGACTCCACCATTCGCTAGGTGCGCGACGCGTTCTTTGCCGCCAGGACCCGCCGTCATCTGGACGACAACAATGCGTAGGCCGACGCCTCGTCGGGCAGCCAAGGGCCGATCGCCCGTGTCCCGAGGACCGTTCGCTCGCAGCCTTGGAAGGCCTTTGGCAAGGAGCAACACCGGTTTTAGGCGCTGCCCGTTTCGGACCAACGAACGCGTGAAGGCCAAGGTTAGCTCCCCCGATGGCCGCGGTTTGATCTGAAAGATGACTCGCGCCTCTGGGCCCATGACCCCAGGTCACCCCTCGGGCCGGCCCCGGCAGGCGCGGGTCCTCGATGGGGCCAACGGCCTGGCCTAACATCCATCCTCACCGAGCGCCCGGCTCTACGGTCACCGGAGTCTGCGGATCCGCCTTTCTTAATCGGATATTTCCAGCCGCAAACAAGAGAAACCGAGCGAGGGTAAAGGACACTTGACCAGCGCGTCCTGCCGTGTACCTCGAAATCCAGAATAGCCGAACGTTTGGGGGCGGTTGCCTCAGCAACTGATTTCTCATGATAACAATTGATACTACATATGAAACCTCCCGAATATTGCTCGGAGGTACCGGCGACATATTTTTCGCTGTTCCGCCATCCTTCTGGTTTGCCGATACTTTGCTTCATCGGTGCCCCGGTTCGCCGGTTGACAACACGCTTTGACGATGGCATGATTCCGCCAAACCAAAGGGTCGCTACCCTCTTGCTTTCCGGAATCAAAAAAGGTACTCGACGAACGGTTCGGTCGTGTAGCGCGCGACGAACGACAGACAGCCGCTAAACGAACGTCGATGACCGCGAATTTAATTGCCGAAGCATGGATAACCATGATATTTGCTATCAAGCGTAATTTTATCGTCATCTGGTATGGTTAAAATGAGAGACTTGACGTCGCACGCGATGCTGCTCGGAGATTTTGAAAAGCGAAAGATTCGCTGGAAGAGACGCTTTGGTACCCTCAAGGTTGATTTCGCGAATGAACTGAGCTGGAGCCTGTCGGGAGGTCATCGTATATTCGATAGGTTCTGGCGCGAACTCGCCGGCTCCCACCGCTGGATCTTCATCATCGGGTGCAACAATTCAGGGACAAGTCTACTTCAGCGACTTCTCGATTGGACAGGACAAATTTCGACTTTCCCGCTTGAAGGACAGTTGTACACACGGGCTTTGAAACGTGACCGCAATCCCAAGTTTTCGCGCGTGTGGACAGAGTATTTGGACGAATTGCAGTTGCGTCCAGGCCAGTCGCTGGAGCGATGCCCGCGGCTTGTTCACGACTGGATGATCAACCTGCCTCGCCCGCTCCAACATATTATCGTTGAGAAGACGCCAGCAAATACATCCCGTGCGGAATGGCTACAAGAGGTCTTTCCCGACTCTCGATTTATCGGTTTGGTGCGGAACGGATATGCCGTTACAGAGGGTATCAATCGAAAGGCACGACAGCCTTACGCTCGCGGCGCGCGCCACTGGAACATGGTCAACAAGTTGATGGTCAATACAGCTCGTAATTTGGATCACTATATCGAAGTCCGTTATGAGAATCTCGCGGAAAAGCCAGCATCGACGATGTTGGAAATTTGTCGGTTCGTCGGGCTACAAAATGACTTGATCGAAGAGCTTGCGCGGAGCAACGAAGAAGAAGCGGCAAAGCTGATGGTGACAAAATTCGGCCCGGTTCGCAACCATGACGAAGAAACGATCAGAAAACTTGGTACGCAGAATATTGTAACCATACGTGAGCAGGCAGCAGAAATGCTGGAACACTTTGATTACTAGTTATGCAACCTTCGAACCCACCGTCACACCGGGTTCCGCTTAACTCAGGGCTCCGTCCGCTTACACGGACATTGCGGGCATTGGATACAACAACATACCGAACGGCGGTCGGAGATGCCATTGAGTTCCAGCGCGACGAGTCCGAGCAACAGTGCTTCTGATTACTCTCGACACGCCATTGTTCGTACGTCCTTGTGTCTTCAGAAACCTATGCCGCAGTCAGTACCACGACGACATTCGTACCGTTACCAACAATTTGGGGTAGTGCGCCGAGTTACATTACAACCCATGTCCTATCGCACCACTCGATTACCTGGGCATCTATTGCTATCGCCGACTTTCGGGTACCGCAGCACTCAAGGTATGGCAAAGGGTGTTTCCCGGTCAGTCGAAGCACGACCACACGACGAGATAGCTTTCCTGCATCGTCGCATGCATCCGCAGCAATATGGCTGTTTATATCGGCCATCTCCCGAAGCCTCAACGAAGCCGATGAGTAAGGCTGCCAAGTGCGGGAGGAACGCGTGAAGCATCACTACGGGATGCAGGCCATCAAGGATAACCTTGCCCACTTTCTGTTAGGTAAGACAGTATCCGCTGTCTCCTCACTGGCCGTGATGTTGCTGGTCGCACGCATCCTCCCCGTGGCAGAGTTCGCTGCATACACTGTTTTTCAGGCCCTAGTCCTCCTGGTACAGAAATTTTCCGACTTCGGTGCTGGACAAACCGTGGTTCGCTATGTGCCGGAACTACGCTCCACCAACAATAATTTCCCGATGTATCGCCTGATTTTTCGCGGCACCCTAACCCGGTTGATCGTCGTCCCGACGATCCTGGGTATCGGTTGGCTCACATTCTCGACATGGGCGCCGCTGGTAAATCTTGAACAATGGCTTCCATGGCTGACCCTTTACATTCCCGTGGGGATGCTGCGCTTGATGAATTCCTTCGTGTCCCGTGCGATGGAATCACTATTGTGGCAGAAGTTTACGCAATACAGCATGGCAGCCGGTGCGTTGGTGCGGCTCGCTGCTGTGATCTGGATGATCGACCAAGAGTCCTTTACGTTGTACAACGTGATACTCATGGACCTGATCAGTGAAGGCTTAATATTAGTTTGTCTAACCGCCGGTTTTTTTCACCGCTGGTCGTCGGACCCGAGACGTAGTGAGGGTAATCGAAGTTGGCTTCGCGATAACCGTGCTCGACTCCGACGGTTCGGTGCTTGGGGCTATCTTCAAACAACCACTAGCGCCTTTTATGGGGGTTCCGCAAACCGGGTCGCCGCGAGTGCGGTATTGATGCCTTTCGAGGTGGGGCTGTTTGGCTTCGTGGATAGCTTGACCCAGTATGGGCAACGCTACCTTCCGACTCGCATGGCGCATGGCATGATCCAACCGATCTTCTTTGCACGCTACTCTCAGTCACAGGACTTCAGTGACTTAGCGAGGCTAGCGAACCTGATGTTTCGGATCAGTCTCTTCGCTGTCGGGCTGCCTACGGTAGTACTACTCGCCGGCGGCAGCCAGCTGCTCGACTGGGTCAGTGCTGGTAAGTACGGCCAAGCCGCCTATCTGATCGCTGGGATGATGGGCGTTTTAAGTCTGGATAGTCTGCGATCCCAAATGCAGATCATGATGCAGGCCGTAGAAAGGAATGAGATCTTCCCAATCACGAATCTCGTGTTGTCGATCTCATTTCCACTTGCTTTGGTTCTCGTGCCCTACTTAGGCCTGTGGTCTTTCGTCGCCTCATCAGGGATAAGTAACATCCTTGCCCTCTCAATCATGACTTTTTGGCTAAGACGCTTAGGCCTGAACTTTCGATTCGAATGGTGGCTCGCTTTCAAAGCGGTGATCGCGATTCTGGCATCAGGTTTCATCGGTGCGATCGTGTCCGAATCAGCAGGAAATTGGCTAGGAATCTGCGCGGCAGTGGTACTTTATCCTTTAGTCACGCTCATCTGGCCACCCATCACCGCTGCGGAACGATCAATACTCAAGGTCGCTCTGAAAAACCGAAAGAACAGGAAAGGATCACAGCGCAAGAAATCACCTGAGGACTATTAACCAAAAACACCACGTTGATATTCGGTCGAAGAAAGATAATTCAGAAGCCATGACCCATAGAATCCGCTGAGACGCGGGGTGATCGCGCAGAACGCGTGGCGCTCCGTGTTTGCGACTTGGACCCGATTCGGCTAACGAACGACCTCGACTCCCGAAGACTTTCCCGGCTCGTTGTGATCCGCGTCTTGAAAAGCGCGAAGGACGGCCTGGGAAAACGTGACGTCCGCCTTAAGAAAGCGGGAACGGTCGGCGATGGCGCCTTGAGACAACCGTTGCCTCAGTTCCGGCGTGTTGAGGATATCGGACAACGCCGCGGTTAACCCCTCCACAGAGTCCTGCCGAAAAAGCAGTCCATTAACGCGATCCTTTACCAAGAATGGGAACGGCCCCGCATCCGGGGCAATAACAGGAACCCCTAACGCCAAAGCTTCCATCGCAGCCATGCAACGGCCTTCCGGGAACTCAGATCGCGTTGGTGTAACGACCACCCAACTGCGTCGAATCTCATCCCCCACCTGCGCATAGGTCAGACGCCCGGTGAAATCCACATGATCAATCAAGCCACGCTCCCGCACCGCCGCCTCAAGTTCAGGGAGCTGGGCGCCATTCCCGGCATAGACCAGCGTCCCCTCGATGCCTCTATTTAGTGAGTTCGCGAAGGCATCCAACAAGTCGAAGATTCCCTTCGGTTTAACGAACCGCCCCACGAACAATATCCGCCGTCTCCCTTCAACACTCGGGGACTGCCGCTCAGACGCTGCCATGCCCATGAGATCCCCGCAATCCGAGTCAAAGACATGAATCTTGTTCTTGGGGACGCCGATGTTAGAAAGCTCGTCGGCAAGATACGGACCATGACAAATCGTCGCGGCGCACCTTCGAATCAACCAAGAGTCGATCCGATACCTCAACTCCCCCGCAATCCCGCTTCCCTGACGTATTCGATTGTGTCCCGAAAAGACCACAGGTTTATCCAAAAAGCGCCCGGCAATCAGGCAGCTAAGCAAAGCGTACCCTTGTCGCCCGCAAAGTATCCGATCAGGGCGAGCAGCGACAATGTTTCGCGTCAACTTTATCAGGCAGCCGAGCGGATCGGTTAAGCCGTCCTTGCTGTATTCACGTACGATGACCTTCTGATACCGTTCAGTTTCGACACTGCTGTCGAAGGACGAGAGAACGACTGAGGCTACGCCGCTATTCTCCAGAAAATCCGCCAAGAAAGCATCGGCACCTCCACTCGGTATTCGTCCATTCAAAGATGCGATTCGTCGCATCTGTGCGCCCACGGCACCATTCTTGAAGTAAAAATATTTCCAATGATCTGCGCGGTCTGTAGTCACTGTGCACTCAACGATTTGTTGTTGAAAAAGTACCCACGGACAACAACGAGCTAGGGCATTTCCTCACTCAACACCGCAACGGGGTGGCCCCATCAAGCAGTGCTAGGAGAGAGTCGGTAGCTGAATTCGGGTGTAGGTTAAACTCCCGAGCGTGAGCATGGTATCATAAGTCGGGCCGTCCAGCTAGGGGTCTTGCATGACAGACTTTTGACTCAAAGACGTTTCGGGGCGACGACGCCTATCGCAGTATTGGCAGACCGGTGATGAACCTAATGGGACCTATCTGCTCGTGCGCCGGATTAGGCCTTCAAGTCGGTCTCAAGCGATGATTCCGGGGGGTAGCAGAATCGGCCGAGGTCAGTGTAATATTGAGGTTCGATGCTCTAGGTGCGACAGTTAAAAGCAGCATGCCTCAGGCAGACTGACTTTTGGCGGTAGTGATCCGCGGTTTCCCCGTGCCATCACGAATTGTTTGAGAAGACCCTCCAGACAACTCATTCCATAAGGTGTCAGCAAATGTCGGAAAAAGAAGATCTGCCGGTGGTTTTTTTGATTGGAGCAGGAAGATCAGGAACCACGCTATTATACAAGACGCTGTCGTTGCATGAGGACATTGCGTATTTAAGCAACCACCACAACAAGTTTCCTTCGACAAGCCTGGCATCAAGTTTTGAAAGGCTAGTTAAAGATCATCCCGATATTAAGCTTAAGTCATGGTTCAAGAACGATGGTAGTGCGAATGCGAGGGGGGCGAGAACCTTCTTGGATCAGTTGGTTCCGCAGCCAGCGGAGTGTGAGGCAGTCTACACTCGATGCGGTGTGCCGCTCGTAGCGTCGAGCTCGTCCGATATGCGCGACACCTTAGTCGCGACTGACCATTCGCGAAAGTGTTTGCGTCGGACCTTTCGGTCCGTTCTGCGCGTGACCGGCGGTAAGGTCCTTCTTACTAAGCGCACGGCAAACAACCGGCGGATCGAGTATCTGCAGTCAGTATTTCCGGAAGCGCGATTTGTTCATCTGATTCGTGATGGCCGCGCGGTCGCCTACTCGTTGACGCGGGTCAGTTGGTGGGGTAAGTATGTTCCGTTCTGGTCCGATAAAACACCGGAGCAGATGATTAGGCTTGGCGAGGATCCAGTCGAGTCTGCCGCCAGAAACTGGATCGAGGAAATGGCTTGGATCGAGAAAGGGTTGAGCAGTATCGCCCCTCAGAATCTGTACGAACTACACTACGAAAACTTCTTGGCAGAACCGGACGCCGTGCTTGAGAAGTTGTTCGAGTTCATTGGCATTCCGGCGGCCATGGAAGGACGTTATGGCGCATCCATCGCGGCACTTGCGTTAAAGCCCGAGAATGTGGGCTGGAAAACGGCATGGACGGACGAGCAGCAGCGTCTGGTGAACACGATTCAAGAAAGCGTCCTCAGTCGAACAGGGTATAAATGAATCCGGGCGATTGCTCACTACCTCGACCAGTTTTCGATTACCGGTAGAGGTAGTTTTTTTAAAGCGACATGTCGTCAGGATCGGAACGAGTCTTAGCGCTGCAACTTCAGGAAAACATAGGTCGATTTGTCAAGACGCCGGAAAATAGGCAATGCTAGCGATTTTGACATAGCCTTAAGGCTGGTAAGGTTTACGATGGAATACCACTTCGGAAGCGGTACAACGGCCGGCACGAATCCCGCGGCTTCGCCCATAGCGACGATACTATTGTAGGTAAAGGTGTTGATGTGGATCAGTGGCGTAGCTGATCCAAGAAAGTGCCGACTTCCCCTTGGCGCAGTCCAATCCATACCTTTTAAGCGCCTTTCTAGTCGTCGACCCTGAGGGACGCTAACTTTTAAAATTCCCCCCGGCTTGAGCGCGTCCGCTAATCGATTGATAACCTCTCTGGGCCTTGCGAGATGCTCGAAAACCTGTTCAGTATTAATGAAATCGAATTGCTGTCTCGGTAAATTTCCATACGGTACCGTGCTAATTCCGCCGGACATCAGGTTTTCCACTCGTTCCATCGAAATGTCTGTGCCGTAGACGTCGAAGCCGAGTGCTGCCGCCATCCTACACCACCAGCCAATTCCTGCGCCGTAATCAAGTATCGTAATCTCTCGTGTTGGTTTTTCAAAAAACCTAGCGAGGCCAACTAACTCATTCGCGTAGTAGATGGCCCGGTCTGTTTGGATGTGGACTCGCGATAGCTCGGGCTCGGCGTCGCAGTTGATCAGCCAATCATCATATAGCAGTTCAGTGAATTCGTCGGTTAAGACGTAATGTTGATAAATTAACCCGCAGGCTGAGCACTTCTGTAGCTCATACTTGGTTCCTTCGAACAAAGGAAGCATACTGTGTTTGGTAAGCTTGCGAAAGAAAAATCGAACGACTGGTTCGTCGAGCAACCCTACACTGTATATCATCTTCGATTGGTGGAACCCGCAGCCTGGGCATGATTCTCTTTCGACAAATGCGTTCGTCATTGGATCTCAAAGAAAATGGTTTTAAATTGAGTAACGTCGTTATTACCGGAGGCGACACCCAGCTTAATGGATTCGAGCTCAGAGTATTGAAAGCCTCTTGCGAACACCAAATTCGCGCGGTGAAATCAGCAAACGCCAAGGTTGGACATCATGAAAATTTGCTCCTCTCGGCGAATCAGTTTTAAAAAACGATCAACACGATGAGCCGATTCTATTCGGGCTGTTAGCGAACAGCCTCTGACGCGATCGCTGTCGAGTTCTACACGTCTCACTCGGCTCTTCGTCTGCCTTCCGCCTCGTGCCGACAGGACCATCGCGCGGCATTGATCCAAGGCGCCAATCTTTGAAGGAAGGCAGACGCAAATCTTTCGCGATCAACGACTGTTCCAGCATTCGCCCTGCTGTTCCGCCGCCAGGGATCGTCGGTCGACGACCTAAAACGCTCAAAATAGTGCCAGTTCACGTGATCATCAAGGGTTGTCGAGGCCGTTTGCGGTGAAATACGCGATTCGGGTCATTCGCGACTGCGCGCGAACAACTACATTTTTTTTATAGAACAATAGGTTGCCTTGTCCTTGATCATGGTATCGGCCGTCGGCCGGAGAGTCAAAAGCTAGCGTCCAGCAACCGCCGCGCTAGATCGGCAGCAACGAGCGCGTTACGATCGCGCAGGTTCGGCATCCTATCCCTATGCTCTGGTTACTTGCGCAAACCGCTCATTGCCTGGAACTGGATCCATGCTCGCCCCGGATTGAACAGTACAACAGCAGCCGCGTGCAGCGGGTAAGCCAGTAGACTCGGAAGCATAACAATCGGGTTAAGCTTTCGGTCATACTCCGCAGAGTAGCCTAGACGCGTCATCAATGAGCCAGCCATCCGTTCACAGACCAAAGCGTGGGCTGCGGGAAGCGACCGCCGCCATTCCTCACCCACCTGCTGAGATATGCCTTTCTCGTCGCTTGAATGCGTAAGATTCGACGAACCCCAACGAGGAAGGTCGAGCATGGGTCGCTCGAACTTCACCCCAATAAAATCCGATATTTGTCGGGCACCCGCTTCCGGGTCTGCTGCAAGGTCCTCAAAACGAATCACAAGTACCCGCTCGTGGCTGCTCAGTCGAAGCGCTGCCTCAGTGGCCTTGATCCAAAGGCGCGTCATCGTTATGGGGTGGTAGTTCACCCAGTTGCGGAGCATCTCATGCAATGGTAAGTGACGCGCTCCGAGTTGGCGGAGTTTCCAGCGATTCTTTTGGGACGCCAAGACCCCCCGCGGATCGCGGATGATATGGATGACGCGCGCTGCTGGATACCATTGCAGGAGTTGCTCGGCATAAAAGATATTGCGGGGCGTCTGTTCGCAAACAATGCTTTTGCCCTCGTTCTCTGCCATTGCTCGCAGCGTCGCGGAGAAGGCTTTCGCCGCTGTCCTGTCTTCGGCTGCGATATTGTCGATAATACGTCTGGCGGTCTCATGCTCAGCAACGGTTGGCCGACCCTCCCACAAACCGCGGGCCTGCCTGCCGAGGAGCGTAGCTACCAGGTCGAGGAGAGCAAGCTCCGGCAGTCGTTGTTGCGACTCCCGGACGTCGCACAACTCTCCAAAATAATGGAGTTCGTGGGGTGCATGGATTTTGCTGTGGGCGCCGAGTAGCCGTGCCAACATGCTTGTTCCCGAACGCGACGCCCCGGTCACGAAGACGATCTCTGTTGGCGAACGAAGCGCGGTCACCGGATTGTCTACCGCGGGCTCGCCAAGGATGTCCACGGGGACTGGGTCAACTACCCTACGCAATGTCGAGGATGACGTCATGCGTTGGACCTCACAAATGTTCAAACAAGACGATAAGAGGCGATGTTGCGCAGCCAAAAGCAATCGACAGCACAGGCTACTGCGAACTGGCGCGGTCGCCTGTCTCCCAAACCACACGACGGCTTCGATCTCAACACATTTGGACCAGTCGTCACTTAGGTAAGGCATTATACCCGGAACGACACCCAATTATATTGCAGAAAAGCGTAACACGGTTGACGGACGTCACGGCACACGTCACGCTTTTGAGACGATCCGGCTCGAGTGCCGCGTCGACCTTGAATTATCGATACCGGCACGCGAGGCGCGCTCCACTCCGATGCCCTGGTCTGCGGGCTCTGATCTTGATGCTGGTCACGATGCCATCGCTTTTCGCGATTTTTCTGGGTTCCCGTCGAGCCCCGCGAGATGCCGATACCCGCTGCGATTGCGCGCCACGGCGATGGCGTTATGCTCCGTCAGGTGCGCTTCAGCGACCGTCGCGCCGTGCCGAAAATCATGTTCGACAATCATGTTGCTTCAGGCAAGCCTTGAACTGCAGGGCAATTTCGCAAGTTCGCATCGGACTCTTCAGCAAACCATGAAACTCCCTCTGTACTATCGTGGTCTTAAGTTGCACGCTGCCGGTCGGGGTCTCTGTCGACGGAAAGACACGGCAAACGTGATATCCTTGCCGTGTCTATCGACCAGCTACCGAGTGGTCGCAAGCCCTGATCGTCATATTGGCACGAAACATGCTTTTTTGACTCAGGGTTGCGCGACGCATCTTCCGTCAACTCGCGATAGCGATCGGCAGACCGAGTCGAACGCGGTAATCATGAGGTCTCCCAAGGACGGGGGTGGCTCCTCATTTTAACTTGTGCCTAATGGCGGGAATCAGCATCGTGAACAGACAATTATTCTTGGGCATCGGCGTCCAGAAGTGCGCGACGACTTGGCTCTACGATATCCTGTGCGATCACCCGGAACTCGCGGTGAGCAAGCAAAAGGAAGTTGATTTTTTTTCTTATCATTTCGGCCGTGGATATCAGTGGTATGAGGATCAATTCCCGCTCACTTCCGAGCGTCACTTGATGGGCGAAATTTCGCCATCTTATTTTATCGATCTGATGGTGCCAGAGCGCCTGTGTGCGTATGCTCCTGCGGCGAAAATCATCGTCTCGCTGCGTGACCCAGTTGAACGTGCCATTTCCAATCACCGTCATGAGGTGCGTCTCGGGAACTTCCACGGCGAGGACCTATCATTTGATGCGGGCATTGAGAATAACCCTCTTTATATTGAGCAGAGTCGGTATGGAACCCATCTGCAACGTTGGCTTTCCTACATCCCGAAATCTCGCTTACTAATTCTTTTTCAAGAGGATATCGATCGTGATCCCATCGCTGTAGCAACCGACGTTTACCGCTTTCTTGAAATTGATCACCGGCATAGGTCACGAGCGGTGGAGTTGCGATCGAACGAAAGCCATCTGTATAAGTTTCACGCGTTTGAGCGCGTGCGCAAAGCGACGCGGGAGGCCGCTCGCTTTCTTGGTGCAGACGGCGCTTGGCGTTTCGCGCAGCAAGCGGGATTGCAGCGGCTTTACCGACGATTGAATCGACTCCCCCCCGGTGCTCGCATTCCCTCAGTTTCGCCTGAAACCCGCTCACGCTTGCGACAGCAATTGGAAGGAGAAATACGACTCGTGGAAGAGATCACGGGAAAACTCTTACCCAAATGGCGCACTGAAGAGTCCGGATGAGGATTGGCTGACCGCACGAGGGTTATTTTCTGATATCGACAAGCACCCAGTTAGCGCGGGGGTTCAAGCAGATGGAATGGACGGCAGGCAGACTGGCTCGATATGCACAGTGGTCCACCCGTAGACGGTATAACGATCTAAGGCGACGAGTCTCAGTAGCCTATGCGCGGATCGCATACTGGCTGCCTGTTGGCGACCCCGACTTTATCGGGATCGGCGCCGCGCGAACAGCGTCGACCTGGCTCTATAATCGGTTGTCGTTGCATCCCGACGTGTGTCTCTCGAAAAAGAAGGAGATCCATTTTTTCGATGTTCAAGAGGGCGAAGGAAGATGGGTCTACGGACCTGACGCGATTGGTCCGTCGCTATCGCAACTGGACATTGAGAATCCTTATCATTGGCGGTGGTACCGTTCCCAATTTGGCCACTGCAAGGCCGGGCTGATTGGGGAGTTCACCCCGGATTACTCCTTGCTTGGTACCGACCGGATCGCGATCGTCAAGGAGCACCTCCCAAACCTGAAGTTGATCTATGTCTTGCGCGATCCCATCACTCGCGCTTGGTCAAGCGTCAGAAAGGAGCTCTGGTGGCGCTTTCGAATGCGTCCCCACGAGTTGCATTGCCCGGAGACACTCCTGCGTATGAGCATGCGTCCCGGTATCCTTGCGCGCGGCGATTATATGTCTACCATTCTACGGTGGGAAACGCATTATCAGGGTCGCCTACTTTACCTCTTCTATGACGATATCATCGCCAGCCCACGAAACGCGCTCTACCAGGTCTGCAATTTTTTGGGGTTAGATCGTAGCCCGTTCGACACGACGCATGACCATGCGACTCGCGTAAACGAAGCACCGAACGATGACATCCCGAATGAGATCAGAGTTGCTTTGGAAAATTTTTACGCTCCGCAGTATCCCTTTTTGAAAGAAAAGTTCGGCCATTCGCTGCCTAACTGGTTCGCGGCGCCGCAGCGGCCGACGCCGCGGTCATCGTAATGACTACGCGACGCACTCAACCGTGTTTTTCTGTAGTATTTACCGCCTGGTAACGAGCGACATATGACATTCAGCGCACTATTAGAGATACTCAAGACTCGTTTTTGGCTCATTCTGTTGATACCACTTGGCGCGGCCGGCACCGCGTTTATGCTGGGACAGTCACAGACAACGACCTACATCACACATGCCACAATTCTACTCGATTACAGGAAGCCACTGGAGGGAGACCTGGCGGGAGAATTGCTCCCGGTCGGCATGCAGCCCAGTTACGTGACGACACAGACCGAGATCATCAAGAGCCGACCGGTGGCCGACCAGGTAGTGACGATCCTTGAACTAATGAAGTCGCCGCTTTGGATAGAGAGGTACGCTGCGACCGGGGGCGCGCCTGACGATTTTCGGAATTGGCTAACCGATACGCTGATGGCGCAACTTCAGGTAACGGTAGGAACTGAGACAAGACTCATCGACCTTTGGTACAAAGACGCAGATCCGAATACCGCGGCACAGATCGCGAACGCCTTCGTTGACGCCTACCGCGAGATCATGCTCCAGTTGGCTGGGGCACCCGCCTTTGCGACGGCCAAGTCTGCAGATAAGCTACTTACCAAACTGCGAGAGGAACTGGAGCAGGCTGAGAACCGCGTAAGTAGTTACCAGGCGCGCATGGGGATCATGGCGACGGACGAGCGGGTCGATGTTGAAACCGAGCACTTAAATGAATTGATGCGCGAAAAGCTTGCAACCGAGGCAAGTCTGCGTGCGGCGGAAAGCCGATTGACATCCACTACGCCCGCTGATGGCAAGGGCGCATCATTGGAAACCACATCCGAGCTCCTCAGTAACGAGTTGATCAAGAGCCTGAATATTGATCTGGCACGCAAAGAGGGCGAATTTGCCGACCTTGCGACCTCGCTCGGCGAACGGCACCCGACAATGCAGAAGCTCAGCGCGGAAATTGAGAATTTGCGCAAAAACTTAGCGTCCGAGTCAGGAAAGATCGCCGCAGCGACCCGCAGCGATGCCGATCGCGCGCGCCGTCTCGCTGAAGCGGCCAGAATCGCTGAGGACGACCAGCGAAAGAGAGTCATCGAACTAAAACACGTACGTGATGGTTTGCAGCCATTACTGCGGGAATTGGAGAGCGCGCGGGCAAGCTATGATCGCGCGCTTCAGGTGTATAGCGAGTATGCAATGCATGGTGAGCTTGGTCAAACCAATGTATCGGTGCTGAGCCCGGCACAAGTGCCACAGAGCGCGCCCCCTTCGAATCTTGCACGGAACGTCATTGGTGCCTTCGTAGGTGGAATGGTGTTCGCGTTAGGCTTGACGTTACTTTGGGAACTCGCTGATCGAAGGGTGCGGGGGAAAGAGGGGATTGCCGGCTTCGGGGATGTAGGCTACCTTGGAGCCTTACCGAAAGCCTGATGTTTGAGCGCAACTGAAACAGTCAGCGCGGTGGACCTTGTGGTCTGAGGTTTTGGCGTCTGTGGAGACGGGAGAAAGTGATGCGGCGCAGCAATTTTATCTGGGTGTTGGCAATACTTGCCTGCTGTTGGTCGCTGGGCGGGCGCGCCGAACAGTCGTATCGACTCGGGGCTAACGACGTCGTCCGCGTGTCGGTCTATGGGCACCCTGACCTGAGCACGATCACACGGGTCGCGGAGAACGGCGGAGCGACTTTCCCGATTATCGGGGAAGTGACCTTGGGCGGGCTAACCAGCCGGGAGGCCGAACTGAAACTTCAAACGCTCCTCACCCAACAGAAAATCGTCAAATCTCCGCAGGTGACCCTTATCGTTGAAAAGTATGAGAGTCAGCGGGTGTCAGTACTAGGAGAGGTGACTCGGCCTGGCGTGTACACGATCACCCGAGGGAGTACGCTGATGGACCTGATTTCCGAAGCCGGCGGACTCAAAGACGATGCCGGTGAGGTGGCTATCGTGACTCGCAAGAATGAAGCGCCCAATCAAGCAAGGGTGATCGACTTAGTATCTCACCTGGAGGGCAATACGACTGAACCTGAGCCGACCGTCGCGGATGGAGACAGGATTTATGTCCCCAGAATGGAGCAGTTTTACATTTACGGACAGGTTAACAAGCCCGGCGTCTACCGTCTCGAGCGCGGGATGACGGTCATGCAAGCTCTTTCAGTGGCGAGCGGCCTGACAGACAAAGGGACGGAGCGCGGGATAAAAATCCGACGCAAGACGATAGATGGTACCGATAAAGAGTTTTCCGGCACGGTAACACAACGCATTCAAGCCAATGATGTGATTTACGTCAATGAAAGCCTCTTCTGACGCCACAACGAGGAACATTAGCACGCAAGGTAGCGACTGCATCATGTCGCCCAAGAATACACTGGCTGCTGATGAAACCGGCAGCGATGAATGGTTGGCAGCAGTGCAACGGCAGGATCACAATCACCCGCTAGTACCGGGGCGCTTTTCGCAGCAAAAGCTAGGAGAGATCATGGTCATGCTCGAACTGCTGAGTGCTCAGGACAGAGACATCGTTGTCGAGCGACAGCGTGAGCTGGATTTACCCTTTGGGGAATGTTGTCTGCATCTTAAACTGATTGATGCAGAAGCCCTGTCCCAGGCGCTTGCATGGCAATTCGGGCTGCTCAGCCCAACCTCGAAATCATTTGATTACGGCAAAGATCTGGTGTTGCTCTCGCGTCCACTGTCACCCTATGCCGAGGCATTGCGTTCGATCGGCGTACGACTCATGTCGTCTTGGGTCAAACCGGGCCGCAATGTATTGGCGATTACCAGTCCTGACACCGGCGAAGGCCGAAGCCATGTGGCGGCGAACCTTGCGATCAGCTTGGATCAGGCGGGATGGCGGACGCTCCTCGTCGACGCCGACTTCCGAAAGCCAAAGCAGCATATCAATTTCGATATCCCACAACATCCAGGTCTTAGCAGGCTGTTGTGCGGGTTCGCGCCGATTGATGTGGTGCGGCAGGTACCTTACCTTCATCGACTGGCCCTCGTCACGTCAGGGCCGCCGCCGCCGAATCCATCGGAACTGCTTAGCCGAAATGATCTTTCGGTGTTCTTGGGGAAAGCACGTGAATATTACGACATCGTCTTGGTCGACACCCCTGCGGCCTATGGTTTCCCCGACACCGAATTGATTGCTAACGCCGCGGGTAGCGCAATGATCATTGCCAAAAAAAACCGGACGCGGGATCGCAGTATTAGGGATCTCGTGGGGACTTTCGCAGCGAATGGAGTCGGCGTGGTCGGAACGGTCTTAAATAAGTTCTAGGGACATCTTCACCCTGCGATCCGTGGCGAAAAATCCATCGGTTGTTAGCGGCCGCGCCGGGTTACCGGAGGGCCTGCCCCCGAGACGCAGCATTACAACCCGATAGTGAATATCGCCTGCACGTTTTGGAAGTCGTACTCTTTCAGCTCATGGGTCGATTCTCGGGATCCGGCAGCATAGCCTAGAGAGACTGAGACATTGGATCGTAACTGCCAATCGACCCATAGCCCCAGGGAAATGATGTCGTCCACACGAGCGTCGAGCTCCGAGGCGATGTTCGCGCTCTGCAAGCTTTGATAATCTTGACGCTGAAAGCTCGCTAGTGCGCGCAGCGTTGTCTTGCTGGTAATATTCCATGCAGGCTCAAAACTTAGACTGTCGACAATAGCAAAATTAGCACTTTCGTCCTCTAGATTACTGTAAGCACGCGACAAAGTAGTGGCCACTGAAGTCTTTCCGGTTACGCGCCAAGTGGCTTTGACGCGACCTACCAGGCCGTCAAAATCCCGTTCAGGGCGTTCATCATGCTTAAAAGTCTCGTATGCAATATTACCTTTGACATGAGTCTTGAGCGTCGGGCTCCATTCCCCGCTGGGGCCGATGCTGGCTTGAGTGTAATCTCGATCGGGCTGATTCCAATACTGCCCGTCTGAATAGACCGCATTGATACCGATTACGCTGCCCGCTGCACTCACATAATCGAGCATCGCGCCTACACCGAGGAGCGTACGGTTCAAATCTTCACTTTTGTCGAAGGAAGTAGCAACGACCTCCGCTTGCCCACCGAGGCGCCAGCGGGTCGTAATCCAGCGTTTCGCTGTGGCATAGGCCCTATTGCGATCAAGCATATCGTTCGTGGGAATCACTTCGTTCGCAAAATCCCGCTGCTTCCGGACAAAGGTGTAGCCGAGATCACCTTCCCAGAGACTGCCCCGGACCCAGTTCCACAAAATTCGCGCATCACCGCCGGTATGGTCTAACTGATTGAACCGGTCATAGCTGACGTGATAAACGCGCCCTCCGATCACGACTTGTTGGCGACTGTAGTCTATCGCCGTGGCAAACCCGGCCTCGAGCGTCGCGTAGATATCTGATTCTCCACCATACAGATCACGCAATATCACAAGCTCAGCGTGGGGTCGACGCAAAAGGTTGGAGTCGTAAGCGACCGCCACAGTCGCATATGGATGCAGCCCTTTAACAGTCTCTAACGGAACTGCCCCTTCCGCCAACACCGGGTGCTGCCAGGAGAGTCCCAGCACACATAGCGAGAGCGGCATCACGCCGAATCCGCGAAACACGTGACGCAAGGGACATCGAGATTTCATAAGTTGCTCACACAACCGATGCGCAGTGCAGTTACACAGTACGCACAGGATACCACGACGACGCTTGGCTGGCACTGCTTACGGTGAGAACGGCATCAAACCGACGCCCCAACGCCGCCGTATCCGCCCGAAACCGCGACCATTGCGTTCCAAAACCTTATGTCGCAGCGGATATGGAGCATCGTCGACACACGCGATTATACACTTCAAGAGTATCACTCGCGATGGACTGCCAATCGTATCGGCTACGCACCCATGCCTGGAGTCGGGCTCGGTCATCGTCGGGACGCGGTTGAACCGCAATGCGGTGCAGGCAACGTGCAAGGTCTTCAACTTGACCGACGTGGAAATACCACTCTGGATCGAGTTGAACCTCCAGATTCGCGGGAATATCGCTGGCGATCGAAGGCAACCCGTGACTGAGCGCCTCCAATAGGGCGATCGGGAGACCTTCGTGCGTGGATGGAAGGACGAAAACACCGGCGTTGGCATAGATCTCCGCTAGTGCGCGGCCGGTTTGAAAGCCGGTGAGGACCACATCCGATGAACGTTCGGCGGCAGCCGTTACCCGCTCGACATAAGCGTCTTGCGCACTGATGTCGCCTACCAGGGCCAGCTTCCAGCCGGTCAGCCTGGCCTGCGAGAACGCGTCGATGAGATCCAGGTGACGCTTCTCAGGCACCATGCGGCTGACGTTGAGGACGTAGCGTCCGGCCACCAAACCGAAGGCGGCCAAAGTTTCTCCAGGCGCGATGTCCGGCGGGAGATCGACGCCATTCGGAATGCAGTCCGAGGTCCGGTGGTACTTGCCCTGAACCAAGTCGCCTATGACACGAGAAATCACGATGCGCGCATCGGAAAAAAGAACCCCCAAGCGTTCACCCGTGCGCAACAATGCCTTTGCCGCCTTGTTCCATTTTTCCCGGTCGTAGTCCGGCCCATGGTGGGTCATGACGACCCGTAGCCCAAGCAATTTCGCGAGCGGCGTAAACAGGGCCGGGCCGATGGCGTGAATGTGCAGCACGTCCGGCCGCCGCCATCCGGCATACAGTACCCCCAGTAAAGAGTGCAAAAACGCCTCGGCACCGCTTGTGGACGGACTCCACAGCGAGGTAAAGCGAATCCCCGGGGTCGCCCGCGCGACGGCCGCGGCATCCCAATAGGGCGAGCGAACGATCACCTCGATCTCGCAGCCCATGTCGCGCAACCTCGGGTAGAGGTGCTCGGCATGGGTCTCGACGCCACCCTGGATGCCGGGAAAACCGCGTAGGCCCAGTACCATAACACGCACGGGTGCGACTCCTGTCAGCGGTTGATGAACTCGGCGAGCGGATAGTGCTCTTCCGTGGTCGCCAGCCCCCGCTGAACTTTGATTTCCGCCTTGACACTGCGGCCCAAATTGGAAGTTCGAGGGACCAACGGGGTCTCCAATACCTTGTCATAGTCAATGTAGGACGCAAAATCGACCTTGCCGCCCACGGTGACCTTGAGCTTGTTGTAGATCACCCAGGCCATCGGCGAGAGTTTCGGCAACTGCGGCACCAGGCGCGAGCGCATCGCGGTACGCGCGGTGGTCACCATCCAGCAGTTCTGCGTGCAGGCACGCACCTTACCGAGGGACGAGCGGGCCTGTTCGCTGTTCATAATCTCGCTCCAATCCTGGCGCGCCAGATTGCCCAAGGGCAAGTCGGAACGGACGTTGCACGCCCAAACGTCGGACCATGGATCGACGAACGCGAAATCACTACCCGCGGTGCAGGGAATCAATCGATCGTGGCCAAGGATCTTCTCGATCAGCCCGAGGTTAAGGTAGGCTCGGAACCAGTTCTTAACCTTGTTGGTCTTCAGCATCGCGGTGATCAGCCCTTCGACCTCTTTCGCGGTCTTCGCCCGATTGTAAAAGTAGTTGTCATTCTTGTAGAACTGCCAGGCGTTGTGCAGGGTTGAAGTCGCCAGTTCAATGCCTTCGGAACGCGCAAGTTCGTAGACGTTCACCAGTTGATCGGCGTTCTCGTCCTGAATCACCATGGCGAATCCTAGATCCGTTCCACCGGCCTCGCGCAGCATCCGGATTCCCTTCAATTTGATCTGATAGCCGTCTTTCTCACCCCGGATCGCGTTGCTGGTGGCCGCGTCGCCTTCAAGACTGAACCGGACTTTGATGTTGGGATGCCGCTTGATGATCGGTACCAGTCGCTCGGGATTCAAGCCATTGGAACTGATCTCCAGAATTCTGGCCTTCGGATAAAGCTCCTCCACAATCTCCGCCAGGTCCCGGCGCAGAGTCGGCTCACCGCCGGAGACATTGAGGTTGTCGAATCCGCCAGGGAGTTTCGAAAGGGTCTCAATGGAGACTTCTTCCTTCGGCTCCGTGGGATTTTTCCAGATGTAGCACATCTGGCACCGTGAATTGCACCGGAAGGTCGAGATGATCGTTAAGTCCACGGTCTTTTACTCCTGTGGCGTCGTCATGTCATGAGGATGGAGCGCGTGCTGCCCGAACACCGGTCTGATCAACCAGCGTCCGATAGAGACGCAGCAGCGCCTTGTTGTGTTGCTCCAGAGAGAACCGTTCATTGGCCCTGCGGCGCCCCGCCGCACCATAGCCCTGCCTAAGCTCGGAGTCGTTCATGAGGCGGCTCAGGCAATTCTTCAAGGCGTCGCGGTCGCCGGGCGGGAACAGCAACCCGGTTTCCTCATGCATCACCAGTTCAGGAATGCCGCCGATATCGCTGGCGACCACCGGCTTGCCCAGCGACATGGCCTCAAGCACTGACATCGGGCAATTTTCGTACCATTCCGAGGGGACGACGATCAGCGACGCTTGACGAATCGTACGCTCCAGTGCGGTACCCGAGAGATGACCGAGATAGCGGGCCTTGGGATAGCGCGAGCGAACCGACTGTTCCAGCGGGCCGGTTCCCGCAACCATCAGCGGGACCCGCTCGGCAATGGCATCCTGGGCCGACAGGAGCGTTTCGATTCCTTTCTCCGGCGAGAGCCGCCCGAGATACAGGGCGTATCCCTCATCTTCCGGTGTCGGCGCAGACGCGCTGCACGCGATACCGTTGTAGATGACCTCAACCCGATCAGGCGCGAACCGATGCTGCGTGACCGATTGGCGCATGAACTCACTTGGCGCCACAAATCGGTCGACTTTCTCGTAACTTCCGAGCAGACGCTGAACCTGAGCCTCGACATAAAGCAACGCACTCTTGCCGAGCGACCCATCCGCACAGCGGTGTTTGAGGACATTGGTGAATCGGTTGCCAAGACACTCGGAGCACACCTGCCCATGCTGCAACCGCGTGTAAACCGGACAAACCGGCTTGTAGTCGTGCAGCGTCAGAACAACCGGAAGCCCCCGCCGCTTCGCCGCGCCGATAATGGATGGGGTGAGCTGGTGGTAAATATTATGGCAGTGTAAGATGTCAGGCCGCGTGCGCTTGATCAGCCGGGAGATCTTGTTTACCGCCTCACGTGAATGGATGAGTTTGAGTGCCGCGCGAACCCGCGCACCCCGCCCTTCCGCGGTTTCGTAAGACTGGCGTTCAACGAAATCGTCGGACTGAGCGCTCGGCAGATTGCGCGGGTCCTGCATCGAAAAATCGACGACCTCCACCCCCGCCTCGAGCAGGAACTCGCGCTCCTGGAACATGACCGCCTCGGATCCGCCGTTGCGGAAAAAAAACTTGTTGGCCAGCAGCACTCTCACGTTTGCGTTTCTCGGACGAGGTCGTGAATGGGATTCGGCGTCGGTTGACCAGGCGCACGCGATCGATCCGCGTTGCTGCGGCATTCTAGCAAAACACCAGTCGTCACGGCGTTTCACGCTGATGAAGGTATCGCGAAGCCGGCACCGGCTCGAACGCCACCCCGAGCGCAGTCGGGGCGCCCTGCCCTTGGGTCCCTGACCGTCGGACCCCGGTTGCGACAAGCGGCCTCGGGGAAATCACAATGGAAGATCCATGCCAACAACATGGCAGCAGCCCCCGGCGTCAGTCGCAACGCACGTGCACTCCGTAAAACCGTACCCGCCAGCTGACAGACTCGGCGACCGGCACGCACGGCAAAACGCCACGCCAGGCACCGGATCAAGGGTAATCCCTTTAGGTCTTTTTACAATAATATCATACATGTTGCAGCGCTTCGCAATTTGGACTTGATAAAGTTCCGGGAAAACCCTAAGATGCACTTCAAGCCCGACCAGAAGCGGGCAGGTCATGGCATTGCGATGACGCCGATCCTCGGCGCAACTGCAGGCCCTGGGGTCGAGGATGCGGGAGACTCAATATGGTAAAGCAACGTACGCTGAAAAACGTGATCCGCGCAACAGGCGTGGGCCTGCACACGGGCGACAAGGTTTACCTTACATTGCGTCCCGCTGCCCCTGATACCGGGATTATCTTCCGGCGGGTCGACCTCGATCAACCGGTCGAGATACGCGCTTGTCCACACAACGTCGGGGACACCCGGCTCTCGACGACCCTCGTAAACGGCGATGTCCGAATCTCCACGGTCGAGCATCTATTGTCTGCTTTCGCGGGCTTAGGGATCGATAATGCTTACGTCGACGTCAGTGCGCCGGAAGTACCGATCATGGACGGCAGCGCCGGTCCCTTCGTGTTCCTGATTCAGTCCGCCGGGGTGGAGGAACAGAATCGCGCCAAACGCTTTATCCGCATCAAGCGCCCGATTGAGGTGCGTGATGGCGATAAGTACGCACGGTTCGAGCCCTATGACGGCTTCAGCGTGGAATTTACAATCGATTTTGACCACCCGGCCTTCAACGCCAGGGCCAAGCGCGCCACCATCGATTTCTCGACCTCATCCTTCGTCAAAGAGGTGAGCCGAGCCCGCACCTTCGGATTCCTGCGCGACATCGAGGCACTGCGGGCGCAGAACCTCGCGCTGGGCGGCAGTCTCGACAACGCCGTGGTCGTCGACGAGTTCCGGGTCCTGAACGAAGAGGGTCTGCGCTACGAGGACGAGTTCGTCAAGCACAAGATCCTGGACGCCATCGGCGACCTGTATCTCCTTGGTCACACGCTGATCGGCGCTTTCAAGGGCTACAAGTCCGGACACGCCTTGAACAACGAACTCTTGCGCGCGCTGGTCGCAGACGCGGAGGCGTGGGAAGAGGCGGTGTTCAAAGATGGGGCACGAGCGCCGATCAGCTACGCCCAGCCGCTGGCACTCGCGTAGTCTATTTCTATCACATCCGGCAATCGTCTAGTGGTCCGGCTCGCCCGTGACCGGAGCGATCGGCGGCACGCCATGGCGGGATGCCAGGCGCCGAAAGACCTCCGCAAGCCCCGCATCGGTCATATGTTCGGCGCTGGTCGTCAGGTGAGCGACGACCGCGGGGGTCAGCCTGGCAACCCGCCCCGTGGTCTGTCGCCCCCTTTGTTTGTCGCTCGGACGCGCCCGAATCTTCACCCTGGTGATCCCCGCGGATGCCAGGCCCTGCGCCAGCTCAGGCGCCAAATAGCGAAGACGAGTCGCCCACACGGCCGCATCCACGGTCACGGTCAGCGTATCCTCGCTCGCTGTCGCCTGGAGGCAATGGGGCCGTGCCCCAGGATTGAGCAGGTCACGCACCCGCGCCAGCAATCCGTCCTCCCGGCGCTGACCCTCCAGGGCGTGCATGACCGCCGGACTGCCGGTGAGCAGATCCCGAATGTGAACGGAACGAAGTCGAGCAGGGCGCTTAAAAGCCATTGCAGTCCAGAGTATTGGCCTTCCAAATAGTTTAAATGATTGATCTAGCGCAAGCATCAAGCGCATCCCGACGGTCGCCCCGTCAGTGCATCTGTAGTATAAACCCGGCTCTATGCCGATTCACCAACCAGCAGAGGTCACATGATGTATCACCTCGATCGTAGAAAAACCGTTCGCGGCCATGCAGTTATCTCGCTCCTGGCGGTCCTGTCGTTCGCTGTCGCCGGGGGTGGCGTCGGGTTTTGGCTCGGCAGATACGCCGCTATCCCAGCCCTGACCAGCGATCTCAGTAGCGGATCCCGAACCCTGCCAACGACGGCGAACCAAGACCTGGCGAATAGTGACACGGACGCACCGGACGTCGACGCCATCACCGCCAGCCTGGGGAACATGCAGGCCGAACTCATGCGGCTCGACGCACTCGGGGAACGGCTGGTCGAGATGGCCGGCCTGAGCGCCGAGGAGTTCGATTTCCAGAATCCCCCACCCCAGGGCGGACCTGAAGAAGGACTGGCCAGGGACTACACCATCAAGGAGATCGCAAGTGAGTTGGGAAGCGTGGTCGGCCTGCTCAAGGATCGCAAGCGCAAGCTGGAGATCCTCGAAGAGGCGATCATGGAGCGGGATCTCACCGCCAAATCCGTACCGTCGGGCTGGCCGGTTCGTGCAGGATACATTACATCGAAATACGGCTTCCGTATCCATCCGATCAAGGGCCGCCGTCTCTTTCATCAGGGCGTCGACTTTGCCGCACCGTCCGGCTCGCCGGTCGTGGCCGTGGCCGACGGACTCGTGACCTTCAGTGGGCGGCGCAGCGGCTATGGAAACATGATCGAGTTGCGTCATGTGGACGGCTACACGACCCGCTATGCCCACAATCAAGCCAATCTGGTGCAGGAAGGCCAGCAGGTGCGCCAGGGACAGAAGATCGGCGCAGTCGGAGCGACCGGCACCGCGACCGGCCCGCATGTCCACTTCGAGGTGCTGAAGAACGGCGAGCATCTGAATCCGATGCAGTTCGCCGGCAGACAATCACCAACGATGCTCGTCGCTGCGAATCCGGACAATCCCAGCTAGACCCAAGTTCTCAAGGCCCAGCGGCCAAGCACAGAGGCCGCCAGCCCGACGGGCCGGCGGCCGTTCTTGCGTCCGGCGCAGCGCAACGCGGATGCGACCAAGACCTCGGGCTGACCCCGGCTCAGCGGGCATCGCCGAATTCCGGTATCATTCCGCCACTTTCCTCACGGCATCTCTTCCCATCGATGGTCAGTCACCTGCTCAAGAAGCTCTTCGGCAGCCGCAATGAGCGGCTGGTCAAGAAGCTGCTCAAGTCCGTCAGCCGGATCAACGCGCTGGAGCCCGAGGTCCAGTTGCTCTCCGATGCCGCGCTCGCGGCCAAGACCCAAGAATTCCGCGGGCGGCTCGCGGTCGGCGAGGACTTGGAAAGCCTGCTCCCCGAAGCGTTCGCCGTGGTCCGCGAGATCGGTCGGCGCGTGCTCGGGATGCGCCACTTCGATGTCCAGATGGTTGGCGGCATGGTGCTGCATCAAGGTAAGATCGCCGAGATGCGGACCGGCGAGGGCAAAACCCTGGTCGCCACCCTGGCCGCCTACCTCAACGCCCTGCCGGGCAAGGGCGTCCATGTCATCACCGTCAACGACTATCTGGCCCGCCGCGACGCCATCTGGATGGGCCGTATTTACCACGCGTTGGGTCTCTCCGTCGGGGTGATCAACTCCTCGGGCGGCATGGGGCCCGATACGGCCTCCTATCTCTACGATCCCGGGTTTGAAGCACCGGCGAGCGGGGGTTACCGCCACCTGCGCCCGGTGAGCCGCAAGGAGACCTATGCCGCGGACATCACCTACGGAACCAACAACGAGTATGGTTTCGACTATTTACGCGACAACATGGCCTTCACCGCCGAACAGCGCACGCAACGCCCGCCCTGCTACGCCATCGTCGACGAGGTGGACTCGATCCTCATCGACGAGGCGCGCACGCCGCTGATCATCTCCGGTCCTTCCGAGGGCAATACCGACCTCTATCGCCAGATCGATGCCCTGATCCCGCGGCTGACCCGCCAGGACCCGATCACCAACGAGGAGGGCAAGCCCGACTTCGGCCCCGGCGACTTCTCGGTGGATGAAAAAGCCCGCCAGGTCTTCCTGAGCGAGGACGGCCACCAGAAAGTCGAGGACATGCTGGTGGAGATCGGGGTCTTACGCGAAGGCGACAGTCTCTACGACCCCGGCAACATCGTGCTGATGCACCATGTCTACGCGGCCCTGCGCGCCCACGCCTTGTTTCAGAAAAACGTCGAGTACATCGTGCGCGATGGTCAGATCATCATCGTCGACGAGTTCACCGGACGCACCATGCCCGGCCGACGCTGGTCCGAGGGTCTGCATCAGGCGGTCGAAGCCAAGGAGCGGGTACCGATCCAGCCGGAAAACCAGACGATGGCGTCCATCACCTTCCAGAACCTGTTCCGGCTCTACCCGAAACTGGCGGGTATGACCGGCACGGCGGATACCGAGGCTTACGAATTCCAGCAGATCTACGGGCTCGAGGTCGCGGTCATCCCCACCAACCAGCCGATGATCCGCAAGGACCACGGTGACCTGGTCTATCTGACTCAGAAGGAAAAATACGACGCGGTCACCGAGGACATCCGCGACTGCGTGACCCGCGGTCAGCCGGTCCTGGTCGGCACGGCCTCCATCGAAACCTCGGAACTGGTCTCCAAGCTCCTGACCGAAGCCAAGATCCCGCACGAGGTGCTGAATGCCAAGCAGCACGAACGCGAGGCCGGGATCATCGCGCAGGCCGGCCGCCCCGGCGCCGTTACCATCGCCACCAACATGGCCGGCCGCGGCACCGATATCGTGCTGGGCGGCAACCTCGAGGCCGAACTGGAGCAGGCCGGCCCACAAGCCGACCAGGAAGCCATCCGCACCGCCTGGAAACTCCGCCACGAGGCCGTCATCGCCGCCGGCGGACTCCATGTGGTCGGCACTGAACGCCACGAGTCCCGACGCATCGACAATCAGTTGCGCGGCCGCTCCGGGCGCCAGGGCGATCCCGGTTCCAGCCGTTTCTATCTGTCGCTGGAAGACAACCTGATGCGCATCTTCGCCTCCGAGCGGGTGGCGGGCATGATGCAGAAGCTCGGCATGCAGCAGGGTGAGGCGATCGAGCACCCCTGGGTCACCAAGGCCATCGCGAACGCCCAGCGCAAGGTCGAGGGCCGCAACTTCGACATTCGCAAGCAACTCCTGGAATACGACGACGTCGCCAACGACCAGCGCAAGGTCACCTATGGGCAGCGCCGCGAGTTGATGGACACCGCCGATGTGTCCGAGACCATCGCGGCGATGCGCGCGGATATCCTAGAGCGCGTGATCGACAGTTGCATCCCGCCGCAGAGCCTGGAAGAACAGTGGGATACCGCCGGCCTGGAAAGCGCGCTGGCGGACACCTTCGGCGGTGACTGGCCCATCCGCCGCTGGCTCGAGGCCGACGACCAGTTGCACGAGGAAACCTTACGTGAGCGGATCGGCGCCACCCTGGCCGAGCGCTACGCGGCGAAAGAACAGCTCATCGGCACCGCAACCCTACGCCAGATCGAAAAGGCGGTCATGCTCCAGACCCTGGACACCCACTGGAAGGACCACCTGGCGGCCATGGACTACTTACGCCAGGGCATCCATCTGCGCGGCTATGCCCAGAAGAACCCCAAGCAGGAGTACAAACGCGAAGCCTTCGAGATGTTCTCTGCCATGTTGGAGGAGATCAAACAGGAGGTGATCGGCACCCTGGCAAAGCTCCGGGTCGAACCCGAAGAAGAGTCGCTCGCCCTGGCTCCGCACCCGGCACCGGCGCATGAGTTCGCGTTCACGCACGAAGAATTCCGGGGCTTCGACGGCGATAAGACACCGGATGACGCTGCCAAGCGAGGGGACACGAACGCCGCGCCGGCCCAACCCTTCGTGCGCGATGGTCATAAGACCGGCCGCAACGAACCCTGTCCCTGCGGCTCGGGCAAGAAGTTCAAGCACTGCCATGGCAAGGTCGGTTGAGCCCGCACCATGAGCGAACAACCCGAGCTGCATTTCCTCCCCGTGCCCGGGGTCCGGATGGCCGCAACCGCGGCCGGCATCCGCTATCGCGACCGCAATGATCTGGTGCTCTTCGAGTTGGCGGAAGGATCACAGTGCGCCGCGGTATTCACCCGCAATGCATTTTGCGCCGCACCAGTCACGCTGGCGCGCACGCACTTGAACGCGGGTGCACCGGGCTGGTGGCTCATCAACGCCGGTAACGCCAACGCCGGCACCGGCGCACGCGGCCTGCTGGACGCGGCCGCCACCTGTCAGGCACTCGCTGAACTGACCGGGGCGCCCGCCGACCGGGTACTGCCCTTTTCGACCGGGGTCATCGGCGAGCACCTGCCGGTCGACCGCGTCGCCGCCGCCCTGCCGGGGCTCTTGGGACGGCTGGACGGCGCCAACTGGCCCGCTGCCGCCCGCGCCATCATGACAACGGATACAGTGCCCAAGCTAATCTCCCGGCAGTTCGACCTTGGTGGACGCACCGCGACCTTGACCGGCATCGCCAAAGGCGCCGGCATGATCTGCCCCAACCTGGCCACCATGCTCGCTTTTCTGGCCACCGATGCGGCGCTCACACCCGAGCTGCTCGCTCGCTGCCTGCACGCCGCGGTCGAACGCTCGTTCAACGCCATCACCGTGGACGGCGACACCTCCACCAACGACGCCTGCGTCCTGGCCGCCACCGGCGTCCTGGGCAACGCCCCCATCACCGCGGCCGACAGCCCTGACTATGCCGGGTTCCAGACCGCCCTGGAGTCGGTCTGCGTGGAACTGGCCACCGCCATCGTGCGCGACGCGGAGGGCGCCACCAAGCTGGTAACGGTCCGGATCGAAGGTGCCGCCAGTCACGCCGAGGCGCGCCAGGTCGGTTACACCATCGCCCACTCGCCGCTGGTCAAGACCGCGCTCTTCGCCTCCGACCCCAACTGGGGCCGCATCCTCGCCGCGGTGGGACGCGCCGGGCTCCAGGACCTTGACATCAGCGGCGTGCGGGTCTGGCTCGGCAACGTGCTGATCGTCGACAGCGGGGGCCGCGCCCTCTGCTACACCGAGAACGCGGGCGCTGCCGTCATGCGGGCACCGGAGATCCTGATCCGCGTGGCGCTGGGTCGCGGCACGGCCGCCGCGGAGATCCTGACCTGCGACCTCTCCTACGACTATGTGCGGATCAATGCGGAGTATCGGTCTTAGGTGATTTTCAGGAGCGGATCGACCGACACGGAGGGGCGACTAAAGTCGCCCCTACAGTCACCCCTTCTTCGCGGCTGAGCAATGTGACCCGGCAACAGATCCACGTCATGGCGGGAGCCATCCTCGACGATCAGGGCCGGGTTTTGGTCACGCGCCGCCCCGATCATGTTCACCAGGGCGGGCGCTGGGAGTTTCCCGGCGGCAAACTGGAGCCCGGCGAAACTCCGGAGCAGGGACTCGCCCGCGAATTGGCAGAGGAACTGGGGATCAGCATCGGCGCCAGCCGACCACTGATCCGCGTCCACCACGACTACGGGGACCGCCATATTCTGCTCGACGTGCACCGGGTCGAGACCTACTCCGGGCTTCCCGTCGGCATGGAAGGCCAGCCCCTGGCCTGGCTGGCACCGGACGTCATGGACCCCGCGCGCTTCCCGGCCGCCGACCGGCCCATCATCAGCGCCCTGCGCCTGCCCCCGCTCCTGCTGATCACTGGGGGCGACCCGCGGGACCCGGCGAACTTCCTGGCACGACTGCGCCGCGCCATCCAGGACGGCATTCGTCTGATTCAACTGCGCGCCCATGCACTGGATGACCGGGCCTACCATGAACTCGCCGCCCAAGCCTATCCGCTCTGTGCCGCCGCAGGCGCGCGGCTCATCCTGAATCGCGACCCGGCGGCCGTCGCCTCCTGTCCGCGTCACGGACTACATCTGCCCGCCCAGGCCTTGGTCACCCTGGACCAACGTCCGGGCGTCAGCGGCGACTGGGTGAGCGCCTCCTGCCACACGGCCGCGGAACTGACACGCGCCGCCGCCTTGGGGCTGGACTACGCGCTGCTCTCCCCGGTCGAGCCCACCGCGACCCATCCGGATGCGCGACCGTTGGGTTGGGCACGCTTTCAGGAACTGATCGAGCCGATCCCCCTACCCGTCTACGCCCTGGGCGGACTCGGCCCCGCGGATCTGACGACGGCGATCCGCCATGGTGCCCAAGGCATCGCCGCTATCAGCGGGTTGTGGCCGGCGGCAGCGGACAGCGGCTGAGGAACCCTTTACTTTGCTTTCTTCTCCTTCCAACGGTCCAGCGTCACTGCCATTAAGTTAAGCGCCGACGGCGCGGCTTCTCGTTCCCACGCTCCGCGTGGGAATGCCGGGCGGGCGCTCCGCGTCCGGTCTTGGCGCCGGACGCGGAGCGCCCGCACGTGCTACCACGCAGGAGCGTGGGAGCCAGATTCGATGTTTAACTAAATTCCGACTCGTTACGACCGCTCTTTTCAGGATCACCACCACGCCTCAGCCGGTAAGCGAGACTCTCCCGCAATCCGTGATAGAGAAACTGCGGGCCATCGATGAGATCCCGCCGCCACACCTTGCGCGGCTCCATGGCCAAGCGCCAAAGCCACTCGAAACCCGCATCCCCAAGCCAGGACGGCACCCGTGTCACCTGGCCGCTCAAGAACCCGAAAGCGGCACCGACGCCGATGACCACCGGTACCCGCAGACGCTCGCGGTACGCATCGATCCAGCGTTCCTGCCTCGGCAAACCTAGTCCGACCCATAGCAGATCGGCCCCGGACGCGTTGATATGATCAAGATCGGCGGTCACCTCCGCGGGGCTCAAAGGCCGGAACGGCGGCGATCGGACGCCGGCAATGCGATGACCCGGGTAGTCACTGACGAGGCGCTGACGCAGGGCGTCCAGGGTCGCCTCGGTATCGCCGTAGAAGAAGCTGGAATAGCCGCGGGCATCGGCAGCCAGCAGCACCCGCCGCATCAACTCGGCGCCCGGCACCCGCTCCGGCAGGGGCTGCCCGCGCAGACGCGCCAGCCAGATAGGCGCGATGCCATCCGGACAGAACAGATCAGCCCGGTTCAGGATGGTGCGAAAGGTTGGGTCCCGATAACCGGTCCAGATGCCGTGGAAACCGGTCACCACGACATGGTGCGGCCGTGGGGAACGTTCGGCGATCCACCCCTCGATGCGGGCGACCGCATCGTCGGTCCCCACGCGATCGATCTGCGCACCCAGGATCGTCACCTGCGCGCGCGGCCTGACCTGCGGCAGTCCGGAACCGACGCTTGCGGTGCCGCTCATCGCGCGGCCTCCGCCGCCGCGACCTGGCCCGCGATCCAGGTATAGGTCGCCGCCAACCCCTCGCGCAGGGGCCGGCTCGGTGCCCAGCCAAGCCGGGCGCGGATCAGCCGGTTGTCCGAGTTGCGCCCGCGCACCCCTAACGGACCGGCAATATGATTGATCGTCAGAGGCTTGTCTGCAATCTCCATGATCATCCGCGCGAACTGGTTGATCGAGACCATCTCGGTCGAGCCGATATTCAGTGGGCCAGCGAAGTCCGACGCCATGAAGCGCAGAACCCCCTCCAGACATTCATCGATGGCCAGGAAGGAGCGCGTCTGCTCCCCATCACCCCAGATCTCGATACTGCCTCCCGGCGGCGCCGCGGCAACCTTGCGGCAGAGCGCCGCGGGAGCCTTCTCACGGCCATCGTTCCAGCTTCCCTCGGGGCCGAAGACATTGTGGAAGCGCGCAACCCGCACCTGCAAGCCGTAGTTCCTGGCGTAGGCGAAGTACAGGCGCTCACTGAAGAGCTTTTCCCAGCCATAGTCGCTGTCCGGATCGGCGGGATAGACCGAGTCTTCGACCGTGGTCGGCGCCTCGGGATCGAGTTGGTTGTGGCGCGGATAGACGCAGGCCGACGAGGAGTAGAACACCCGCTCGACGCCGGCCCGGCGGCACGCGTTCACCACGTTGAGATTGATCAGGGCCGAATTGTGCATGATCTCGGCATCGTGCTCGCCGGTGAAGGTGAAGCCGGCGCCCCCCATGTCGGCGGCGAGTTGATAGACCTCGACGCTGCCGGCCACCACGCGGGCCACCAGGTCGGGGTCACGCAGGTCACCGAGAACGAATTCGTCCGCCGCGCTGGCGGCAAAGGGTGGCGGCTTCAAATCCACGCCGCGCACCTGCCGGCCCTCGGCCTTCAGGCGCCGCACCAAATGCGCGCCGATAAACCCGCCGGCACCACAGACCAGCGCCAGACGATTGCTCATACCAGGACCTCCGGCATCCCGGCGACCGCCGGGACGGCAGCGACGCCACCCATCAGAACCAAACGCTTGCTCATGTTCTTCCTCGCTGAAACGTCACATCTTCAGACCCACGCGACTGTCGCGCTCCCAGCGGACCGCGCTGACCGAGGTCAGCAACGGACCGCGCCAGCCGAACACGCCGCCAGTCCGGCCCGCGCACCCGTTCGAGGGTACCGAGATACGCGAGCAACGGCGCATGCAGCAGCAGATCGACACTGTACAGGGCGGCGGTATTCTCGGGGATATTACGGATCGTTAGATAGGCCATGATACCGCCAACCTGGAGCAGGAACAGCCACTGCGCATGGTCGCGCGCATAGCCGCGCAGCACCGCTCGGGCGAACAACACCCAGCCCCACAGTAACCCGCCGAGATAGAGCGCGGCGCCCGGATAGCCGGCGGCCAACGCGGCGTACAGCAGTCCGTTCTGCGCATTCAGACCGAGCAGGCGGCGATCCGCCTGGGGGCCGAAGCCAAGCCACGGCGACTCCTCCACCACCCGCCACCCAAGGTGCCAGATCAGGTCGCGACCGGTCATCGATTGCAATTCCGACAGCCCCTCACCGCGGGTTGCATACGCGATCAGGTCACGTAACCAGTCCTGCGGAAACAGCCCGCCGAACAACGCCAGGCCGGCCAGCAGCATCATCACGATGCCGACCAGCCGGGCCCGGCCGCCGAACAGCCAGACCACGAAGCCCAGCGCGAAAGCAGCCCCGACGAGGCCCTGGCGAGACTGAAACCACCAGATCCCCAGCAGCGACGTCAGACTGAGTGCCGCCCAGAGCAGCCGCGCGATGCCGCGCCCGCCCAGCGCCATCACCAAACCGATCACCGCGGGAACGATGGCCAGGCGCGCCATGCCGGTGGACCGTGAGATCGGCCCCAAAGTGCCGAGATCCGCGCGATTGACCAACCCGTAGGCGGTCAACCCTCCCTCCCCCTGCACCAGCAGGACATCACGCGCGGCGAACAGCATCCACACGAACAACAGGGTCGCCATCAACCACATGAGTTGGTTGGTCATCATCGCCCGCGGCAATGGATCGATGTCGCCGATGGACCAGTCAATGACCAGGAAGACGCCGAGATAGGCAAGCGCCCAATACCAGACTGAAAAGTCAGCGCCCGTCAGCAGCGCGGCATTGAGTGAGAGAACGCCATAGCCGATCCACATCCCCTCGGCCAGCGTCGGCACTCGGATGAGCTGTCGGCGCAAGGGTAACAAGAGTGGCCAAAGAATCAATGGCAACAAGCACCCAAGGGCGCGCAACGCATTCATCCAGGAAACCAAGGTCTGCGGTTCCTGTTCCAGATACCAGGGACCGGCGTTAATGGCCGCCCATAAGACGAGCCAGCTCAGCAGCGGCAGCGCGCGCACGCCCAAGGCCGGCCTGGCCCGGTCAGCCGTGCGGTGTGACCAGTCCATCCGGCCCTCCTGACTGGCGATGCGGGCGGCCCTTGATGGCGGGGACAGCAAGCACCCGTTGATACAACTCCCGCAACGCCTCGGCCTTGGCCGCAAGATCGAAGTCCCCCGCCCGCGCCTGGGCGCCGGCCGCGAGCTGTCGACGTCCGGGCTCATCCGCCGCGATCCGGCACAACGCCGCCTGCAGCGCGGCGACGAAAACCGCCGGTCGGTCGATCGGCAGCCGTATCCCGGCGGCCAGCGTCACCACGTCACGAAAGCCGCAATGGTCGGGACAGAGCACCGGCAGCCCCTGACTCAGCGCCTCCAGCAACACCGTCGAGGTCAGGTCTTTCAGACTGGTGATGACGAACAGGTGGGCCCGGCGCAGCCCGCCGATCGCCTCTGCCCGAGGCACTTGGCCGTGCCAGGTGCAGCGCGGCGCAAGACCAAACCGCACCGCCTGCCGACGCCAGGCCGCGCTTCGGGGGCCACTACCATAGATTTCCAGCCGCCAGTCGAACGCGCCGTCCAACCCGGTGAGCGCTTGCAGCAACAGCGGCAGACCCTTGCCGGGGATGTGTGCTCCACTCCAGGCAAGCCGCAGCGGTTCATCAGGACCACGCAACGAAATCGCAACGGCGAGGGGTGGTGCCGTCACCTCGCACAGCACCTGGGCCTGCACCCCGTAGCAACCACGCAGCAGCGCCGCATTGGCGCTGGTGGCGGCCAGCAGCGCCGCGGCGCCCTGTGCCGCCTGCCGCGGTGCGTCCAACCATCGCCGCTGCAAGGCGTTTATCAGATTGCGCAGCCCGAAATAAAGAGCACCACGCCAGCCCATGGCCCCGAGCAGTGCCGGCGGGGTGTCTTCCAGGCCCCCGATCGGACCCCAGACAAAGGGGAGCCCCAGGCGCCACAGTTGACCGGGAAAGCGGAACCCGACCAGCGTCAGTTGATGCACGAGTTGCGGCGACAGTTCCGTCAGCAGCGACCGGGCGGTAGTGCAAGCGGCCCGCTGCCAATGCAGGTAGGACAGGTGTACCAGGGGCCGCAGCAGCGACAGCTCCGCCCAGCGCCAGAAGCGGCGGCGATAGTCGTAGTGCCAGGGGTGATGTGGCACATAGCAGAAGTGCAGCCGCGTCGCCAATTCCGGAGCTTGGCGCAGGCCCGCCAAGATCGCCGGCTCGTTCATCCGGTCGGTCAGAACCCAGGTGTCATGGTACCGGGCAATCGCCAGCACCCAGTTCCAACCCACCGCGCTCTCGGAACCCAGGGTGGGGTTGCAGGCATAGGCGCACACCAGAATCCGCGGCGCGGATCCCGGGGGCGGGTTCACCGCCAGCGGCCGGAACGCCGCGGCGCTCAGGGCACCAACTCCCGATACAGGGCCATCAGCTTGCGATAGAGCACTGCTGAGGCATAGCCGGCGATCACCCGTTTGCGGGCGCGTGCGCCAACCGCGGCGAGATGCTCTTCACACCCCCAGATCTGGCGCAGGCGGGCGGTCAGGTCATCGGCATCCCCCCGCCGGAACAGAAAGCCGCAGCGGCCATCGTCGAGAATCTGCGGCAGGGCACCGACATCGGCACAGAGGACCGGCTTCGCGTGTGCCATCGCCTCCAGCAGCGACAGCGGCAGAACCTCATGCCAGATACTTGGCAGCACCAACAAGCGGGCACCGGCATAGAATTCCGGTAGACGCGCCGCAGCCAGGTACCCCAGGAAACGGCAATTGGGCGGCGCGGCGGCTACTGCGGCAGCCATCCGCTCGGTCTCCCCGGCGAAGCGGAATTCTAGGTCAGGACAGCGACGCGCCACCTCGAACAGCAACGCAATCCCCTTCTCCGGGCTGATTCGGCCGACGAAGCCGACATATGAAGTCGGCCCTGACAGCGGCGGCGGTGGGATCGTCACCGGGTTGCCGATCACGCGGATGCGCTCGGCCGGCAACCGCGTCGCCAGCAGGTCCCGCTGGAACCCGGTCAGCGCGACGAAACGATCGACTTGCTCGAACACCCGCCGCCAGCGCGCCACCGCATTGCGGCAGGCATAACCGATGCTCTTCGGCAGGTTTTCCTCGCAATTGCGCCGAATACACCACAGTTCGTTGCCGGTTGCGCAACGATGGCAAATTTCCCCGTGGGACGACAACCTCCCGTTGGGACACAGCATCCGATAGTTGTGCAGCGTCATGACCGTCGGCACGCAGAGTGCTTTGGCCTCATCAATCACTGCCGGTGAGATCAGTGGATACAGATTATGTAAGTGTACCAGGTCAGGTCGGAACTCTTGCACCAAGTGCCGGAACGCGCGCCGCGCCGACACCGAGTAGATGCCGGCAGCGAAAGCCCGCAGCCGCCCCAGGGTCATCGTCTCGACGGTGCTGCTTTCGCGGATAAACGAGGCAACCGCATGGCCATGGTCGGCGAGGAGATCGCGCGTCGCCGCGACCACGGCCTCTTCGCCGCTCGGCCGCCCGTAGGCATTGTGAACCAGCAGCACTCGCATGGCGTTGGGCCCCTCAGCAGCACCGGGCCGGTGGCGCGGGTGTCGCGGGCAGGCGGAGCGCGGCGATGATGCCTTCGCCAAGGTTCGGACTGAAGGTGCAGGCCAGCGCCTCCACCAAGTAGGGCAGCCGCGGATGCCGATTCGGCAAGCGGTAGTTCAGTTGCTCCACGACCGCGTAGCCGCTCAATTCGGCAAGCCGGGCCAGGGTACGATGGGAATAGTAAGCCACATGGTCCTCGTGCACGCTCTCGACCCCGGTCGCTACCCGCAGCAGTCGGCGCAGGCAATAGGCGTTAGTGGTAGTAACGAGCAGCAGCCCGGCGGGTCGCAGCAGTGGTTGTGCCGCGGCGAGGAAGGCCCCTGGGCTCGGCAGATGCTCGATCAACTCGGCGGCGACGATGACGTCGAAGGGCTCGGTTCCGGGCAGCGCGAGCCGTTGTGCATCGGCTAACTGAAAATCGCTGGGGCCGAATTGCGCGCGCAACCAATCAATAGCGGCAGCGGCATTATCCACTCCCACCAGTTCGGCCGCCACCGCCTGCAGCCGACCATGCAGCCAGGTACCAGCCAAAATCCCCTGGGACCAATCGCCGGTGGTGGAGAAGTCAACGCAGCCCACATGCAGGACCCGCTGACCGGCACAGTGCGCAAGCAAATAGTCCTCCCGGCGCACGAGTCGCCGCGGCAGTCGGAAGTGGCTCGTCGTCAAGGCCAACTCCTCACCGGCGCGGCATGGCCCAGTGCCTGCCGCGGCAATAGTCGCAGCCATCGGTCTTGCGTTCCAGCCCGACGTCGCGCCCGGCCGGAATGCGACGGGCACCCGGCCGGGCTTGACCAACGACAAGGACAACTTAGTGCCCGCTGCGCCCGCATGACTTATCCTGATTGCTTGTGCCGGTGCGGAACCGGCGCCGAAAAAAATCCTGAATGATTGCAACTAACCAGCCGGGCGATAATTTCTTCAGCCACGCCCGCAGAATAAAAATAGGTAAGAGATGATGATTTCTTCTATACAAAGAATGCAAATACGGGTCTGACATTAGGATGTCTTGATCAAAAAATACTCCGAAGACATCCCCCCCAAGTTTCAGGTACGAAAAGCTCTGCCTTGACTTCTTCAACTGACGAATAGCTTCAAGGATCGCTGGATAGACAATAGAGAAATCATGAAAGAGGATGATGCCGTTCTTGCTGAGGACGCTGAGACAGAAATGAAAATCCGCAATGGCTGCAGCTCTGGTATGCTCTCCGTCAATAAAAGCTATCAACGGACTCTCCGTGATTTCTTCCGGATCGATTCCAGCAGCTTCCGACTCGAAGCAATGAATCTTCGCGATCGTGCCGCAACCGATAAGATCCAGCATCCGGAGCATTCGCTCCGTAGAATTGTTTTCATAATGAAAAACACATCCTACAGCTCGATCATCCGGCTGTTGGGAAGGCCTCGGATCAATGGAATAGATAATCGTACAGCGGTCATCGCAAAGGTACGGCTGGATTGATCCGCCCAAGTGAGAGCCGATTTCAAGATAGGTATACTCCCCACGTTTCTTTCCGACTGCCCGTTGCACGGCAAGCAGCGAGCGCCGATCTCTTTCGCTGGTTTGAGAAGGGATTGCCGCGAAAAGACTTAGGTCGAGTTCCTCAATCGCCTTCATCCAGTCGATCATCAGCGGCACCCTGAATTCTTTCCGGCGAAGGGAATATTTCTATCACTTTCCAAGGTGATCACCCGCGACAGCCCCGGGATCAGCACCGTCCAATGGTAGCGGGTGGCGACCTGGCGCTGACCGCAGGCACCCAGTTGTCGGCGCCGCTCGGGGTCTTGGAGCAACGCCACCAGCGCGGCGGCAAAGTCCGCCGCACCCTCGGCCAGCAGGATCTCGACGCCAGGCGCAAGCATCAGGCCCTCGGCGCCCTTGCGGGTTGCCACCACCGGCACACCGGCCGCCAAGGATTCCAGGATCTTGAGGCGCGTCCCGGAGCCGGAAAAAATCGGTGCCACGCTGACTCTACAACAGCGGATGAACGGCGGGGTCTGCTCATCGGGAAGCAGTCCGGCGGCTCGCAGCCATGCGACCGAAGGTCGGCATCCGTTTCGGGGTCATCAAGCATCGGTGTTCCGCCGTGGTCTGTTCCCAGCCGCCCGATCGACAGCGTTGCGGAAGCAGCATAACTGCTCGGCCAGGCCGCGCAGATTACCGAGCAAGCGCTGCCCCGACACGCGGTCGCGGTGTCGCAAGGCCGCGACCAGGGTCATCGCGCTACGGATCAATAGCCCGACCCAGCAGCGCGCCGCCGACAACCCATGCTTGCGCACGAAATAGAGGCGGTTGCGCACCTCGAAGCGGCCGAACTCGACCGCGCCGATTTTCCCCGCGGTGGCATAGCGATGCTCGAATTTAGCGTCGGCCACGACCACGAGCGGTCCGCGCCGCCGCGCCCGCCAACTGAGGTCAAGATCCTCCAGATAGCTATAACTGATGAAATATTCGTCGAAGCCGCCGATCTCTTGGAGCAGGTCGGCACGCCAGACCGCGGCCCCCGTCGGCAGCCAATCCACCGCGGTGTCGCAATCGACCGACCCGATGAGACTCTGCCAACCGGACGGCGCAACCGCCCCAGGACGCCGCGCATAAAGGCCGAGTCGCTCGGCGAGCCTACTGCGCTTGAGACCGCCGCGCGGTACGCTGGAAGCCGCGTCGACCTGATTGAAACCGGCACCGACAACCCCCGCGGCGCGCGGTGACGACCAGAAGGCGAGCATCCGTTCCAAGGCATCCGGGGCCAGCACGATATCGTCGTCGAGCAGCGCGATCAGCGGCGCCTGGCCCAGGACCGCCCGAATGCCCCGATTGCGCTGGGCGGCGGCCGAGGGCGGCTGATGCGGCAATACCTCCACCCACCGGGAATCACCGAACCCCGCCGCCGCGGCGGCCAGGGGATCGCGGCTCGCATCGACGATGATGACCCGCGCCGGGCGACAGGTCTGCCCGTCGAGATCAGCGAGCAGATCCTGCAACAACAAAGAACGATCCTTGGTCGGGATGACCACGACCAAGCGCGCAGACGCGATAGCCGCAGCCGCTGAGCCGGTAGGATCCGGAGACACACCGAACCGCCGTTGCGCCGCGGTCATCAGCGCAGACCGATGGCATAGGCAAGCCAGGCGAGCAGAGCATCGCCAAACCGGCGGCGGATCACCCGCCCCACCGACGTACGCCCGAAATCGGCCAGTACCCGCCTCCCGCTGGCCGCCGGGTAGGGGGCCGCCGACCCGTCCGACAGGCGGGCGGCCAGCGCCGCGACGGCCGCCCGCGCCGCGGGCCGCTGTGCCGCCGGCAGTTGCTCGCAGATGCGCTCGCGAAACGCAATGCTTTGCACATGCCGCTGCCCCTCGTCAGGCGTACGCCGCCGGCTGACCTGAGCGGCACCGTGACGGCGGTAATCCACCACACAGCCCGGCACAAAACCAAAACGCGCGCCGACCGCCAATATCCGCAGCATGTACTCAGCATCCTCCTCGTATGTCAGCCTGGTGTTCCAGGGGCCGACCTGGTCCAACAGCCCGCGGCGAAACAGGTAGGCATGGATCGGCAGGAACCAGTTCCCACCCAGGTAACCGAGAAGCATATCCTGCTCCGCGATGGCGCTGGTCTGACCCCGCGGTCCGTACCGAATCAGGCTACCATCGAACCAGGACCGCCAGGCGCAATAGACACCTCCCAACCCCGACGCTTTCGCCAGGGCACTCGCCTGCAAGCCCAGCTTGTCCGACGACAGGCTGTCGTCGGAGTCCAGGAACTGGATGAAATCGCCCCGCGCCACTGATAGCCCGTGGTTGCGGGCCGCTGGCGCCCCGGCACGGGCTTGGCGAAGCCGACAAAAGGTCAATCCGCAAAGCGAGGCCCGCGCAGCCGTCCAGACACCTAGCCGTTCCCAGGTGTCGTCGGTGGAACCATCATCCACAACGATGATCTGCAAAGGACGGTGGGACTGCCGGCACAGCACGGTTAGTGTTTGCAGCAACAGGTCCGCGCGGTCATGGGTCGGGATAATCACGGATACCAGCATCGCAGCGACCCAGCGGCTAAGCGACGCGAGTAAACTGGTGATGGACCTCGTCTCCACGAGGCCAGCGCCACCGTGACCGATAGCCGTGGAATGCCATCCACGCTAGCAGGTCCGGCTCCGTGTCACCGTGCACCGCCATCAGCGCTGGATGGACCTCAATAAAGACCTCCCGTAGGCGTCCGAGCGCAAGTTGCTCGGCGAAGCCGCGCATCACCCGCAATTCGGCGCCTTCCACGTCCACCTTCATCACGTCCGGCGAGGCGTGCGTCTCTCGCGCCAGATCGTCCCCGCGCCTGATCGGCACTCGGATGCTCTCCCCTCGCACGCTGTCCTGCTCCGTCAGCCGGTCCTTGCCCTCAGCACCATCAGCAACAGTCAGCAGCAGGCCTTCCCCCGGCGCGTCAGCGAGCGCAGCAGCAATCACCCGAGAACTGACGGACGCAGCATCGTTCAAGGCAAGATTGCGTCCCAGGGTTTCTGCAATCACCGGATTGGCCTCAATGGCGAGCACCTGCCCCCCTCCCAGCCGATCGAGTTGCAACGCCGCAAGCACCGACAGGACACCGATGTTTGCGCCGACATCATAGATAACATCCTGCCGCCTCAGGCACGCCAGAAAGCGTTCGACGAGTTCCCGCTCATCGCGACCCGCCATTTCGACCCGGGTGAGCTCCGACTTGGTTCGCGTCAGGAACTCCAGTTGGAAGCCGAAAGCGCTCACCCGCTGGCGGCCCCGCGGCAGCACCCGGCGCTCGTGCAGGAACAGCAGCGCTCGGCCGAGACCGAGCGCCCGCAGGCCCCTTTCCACGGAGGAGCCGGCGAGCCGCCGACGCAGTCGCTGGACCAAGGACATCGCAGATTCTCCTCCAATTCTTAACAAGCGGCAAGCCGGTCTCCGGCCTGACATCCGCGCCGCAGATCATGGGACTTGACCGGTCCCCAACGCAATAGCCAGCACCACAACCACAACCAGCAACGGTGCGCCTACCGCCCGGAGCGCCGACCACCTTAGGTCAGCGCTGATCCGGCGCAGACAATGCAGGGTCCATGGCAAGGTCAGACACCATGTAAACAATGAGATCGACAACGCAACGGCCGCAATCCCCAGCGGCAGGCCAACAACAATCGCTAGGCCCTGGATCACCGCACTGCCCAGCGCCCAGTGGCGAAAGCGCTCGCCTTCGCCGCGACTGATAAAGAGCCAGCCCGCAGAAGCGATCAGGGGCTGCAGCACCAGGGTCGGGGATAGGTTGCGCAACACCGTGACCACGGGGTCCCATCGGGGGCCAAAGACAATACTGACGATCTGCGGCGTGAATAGCATGACCGCCAGCGCCATCCCGGCACTACACCAAGTCAATACCGCCAGGATTCGACTGAAAGTGACCTGGTAGCGCGCTTGATCGGCACTCAGCCGACTTAGGATCGGCACGATCACGTCGTGAAGCGGCCCGGCGATTTGCGAGGTTGGCAGCATGTACAGCTGATAAGCGCGACCGTAATAGCCGAGTGCCACAGGCCCATAGAGAACGCCGACTCCGATCCTGTCGATTTGACGCGCGAGATACCCGAACAGGGTCACCCCGAGCAGATCGCGGCCGAAACGCAGCATGGGCCGTACCCCACAGCCACGCACCGGCGGGCCTGGACGCCAGTCGGAGACGAAGACCAACCCCACCAGCTGGACAGCCGCTTGGGCGATCGGCATAGCCACCAAGGACCAATACGCGAGCCCCCACCAAGCCATCACCAGCGCCAGCAGCACCGATAGGGCAAGGCCGGCGACGTCGATCATCAGCAGCACGCCCACCTGCATTTGCCGCAGCAGCAGCGCGCGGTACTGATCAACCAAGCCGCCGATCAGGAACAGCGGGGCGCTCAGGAGCGCGATCTTCGACAGTCGGGGATCGCCGTAAACCCAGGCGATCAGAGGCGCCGATAGCACCACCGTCAACGTCACCAGTAGCCCAAATCCGAGGTTGATCCAGAACAAGGTGCTTACTTGGGCCAGGGTTAGCTGTTCCCGCTGCATGATGACCGACGGCAGACCCAGATTGGCAAACAAACCGATGAACCCGGTCAGAGCACTGACCATCGCAACCAATCCGAAGTCGGCGGGCGTGAGCAACCGCGCCAACAGGACTATGCTAGCGACTTGGAGCCAAAATTTGACCCCCTGCGCAGCCAGTACCAGCGCACCGACGCGCAGCGAGCGCGCGCCCGAATCGGCGTTCAGATGTGGGGCTCCCGGTAACTACAACCGAATGATCCCGTCATCGTCCTCATCGACCAACGTGATGCTCTCGATCGAGCGATCCATCGCCGCGCGCTGCGCGCTGCCGCCTTGCAGTTTGATCATGAGCCGGACCTCATTGGCCGAGTCGGCCAGGCGCAGGGCGTCTTCGAAGCTGATCTCGCCCTCCTGGTAAAGATCGAACAACGCCTGATCGAAGGTGATCATCCCTTGCTCTTGCGACTTCTTCATCAGTTCCTTGAGCTTGTAGACCTCGCCCTTGCGAATCATGTCGGCGGCCAGCGGCGTATTGATGAGAATCTCGATCACGGCGCGACGTCCATGGCCGGATTTACGCCCGATCAACTGCTGGGCGACAACGGCCTTGAGGTTCAGCGACAGATCCAGGAAGAGCTGGTTGCGCGCATCCTCCGGGAAGAAGTTGATGATGCGATCCAAGGCCTGGTTGGCATTGTTGGCATGCAAGGTGGCCAGCACCAGGTGTCCGGTCTCGGAGAAGGTCATGGCATATTCCATGGTCTGGCGGGTCCGAATCTCGCCGATGAGGATCACGTCCGGCGCCTGCCGCAGCGTATTCTTCAATGCGACATCGAAGGATTGCGTGTCAACGCCTACCTCACGCTGGGTGATGATACAACCGTCATGATCGTGAACGTATTCGATCGGATCTTCGATCGTAATGATATGACCCGTACTGTGGCGGTTGCGATAGCCCACCATAGCAGCCAGCGAGGTCGATTTGCCGGTGCCGGTGCCGCCGACCAGGATCACCAGGCCGCGCTTGTACATGGCGAAATCGCGCAACGCCGGAGGCAGTTTGAGTTCCTCGATGGTGGGAATCTTGGTCTCGATCCGGCGCAGCACCATGGCGGCGGCATCGCGCTGGACCAGGGCGCTGACGCGGAATCGGCCGAGCTTGGGCCGATCGATCGCAAACTGACACTCGTTAGTCGCCTGAAACTCGGCGCGCTGACGCTCATTCATCAGCAAGTGCACCATGTCGCGCGCCTGGTCCGCACTTAACGACTGCTTGCCGACCGGGGCAATCACCCCGTCGATCTTAACGCTGGGCGGCCAGCCCGCGGTGATGAACAGGTCCGAGCCTTTCTTATCCACCAACGTGGCCAGCAATTGCTCCAGCGTCTGTCTCAGGTCCATGGGAAATACCTCGATCGTGGGTTGGCAACCTTGGGTCAGTTCGGATCACCCGCTTGACCGCGGGGATTCCGGTCGGCAGGCAATCATCGCGATCACATAAAGTCGTCCTTGTTTTGCGCCTTGCTGCGGGCATCCTTCCGCGAGATCAAACCTTTTTGCATCATGTCCTTGAGGTTCTGATCCAGGGTCTGCATCCCGTGGGCCTGGCCGGTCTGAATGGCCGAGTACATTTGTGCGACCTTGGCCTCACGGATCAGATTGCGGATCGCCGGCGTGCCGATCATGATCTCGTGGGCGGCAATCCGTCCACCGCCGACCTTCTTCAGCAGCGTTTGGGCGATGACCGAGCGGAGCGACTCCGAGAGCATGGACCGCACCATCTCCTTTTCCGCCGCCGGGAACACATCGATGATCCGGTCGATGGTCTTGGCCGCGGAGGTGGTATGCAGGGTGCCGAAGACCAGATGACCGGTCTCCGCGGCGGTCATCGCCAGGCGGATCGTCTCCAGGTCGCGCATCTCACCCACCAAGATGATATCGGGGTCCTGGCGCAGGGCGGAGCGCAGGGCCTCGCTGAAACCCAGGGTATCCTTGTGCACCTCGCGCTGATTGACCAGACACTTCTTGCTGGTGTGCACGAACTCGATCGGGTCCTCGATCGTCAGGATGTGGGCATACTCGTTGTCGTTCAGGTAGTCCACCATGGCCGCCAGGGTGGTCGACTTGCCTGAACCCGTGGGCCCGGTCACCAGCACCAGACCGCGCGGGACATTGACGATATCCTTGAAAATCTTCGGGGCGTTCAGGTCCTCCAGGCTCAAGACCTTCGACGGAATGGTCCGAAACACCGCCCCGGCCCCGCGTTTCTGGTTGAAGGCGTTGACGCGGAAACGCGCCACGCCGGGAATCTCGAACGAAAAGTCCGTCTCCAGAAACTCCTCGTAATCCTTACGCTGCTTATCGTTCATGATGTCGTACACCAGCGAGTGCACGGTGCGGTGCTCCAGCGCCGCGACATTGATCCGGCGCATATCCCCGTCCACCCGGATCATCGGCGGCAGGCCGGCCGACAGATGCAGGTCGGAGGCGTTGTTCTTGACGCTGAAGGCAAGCAGTTCGGCGATGTCCAAGGCTAAACTCCCGTTGGATGCGAGGACCAGTCAAGCGCGCGGCCACCAGCCTCTGGAGCCCGCCGCGCGCGTCAGTGCGCCAAGCATAACGCGAAATGGGCGACAATTACGGACGAAGGCGATATCGAGCCATGGTCAGCCACCAGACCCCAGCCCGCGGCGGCCGGATGGCATGGTGTGCGCAGCCCAGCCCCCGCGCAACCCCTCCTGTCGCTGTTGCGCGATGCTGCGCCCCCGCGACGTCTCGGCCGAATCGCCGATCCACAGGAACACCCCTGGTCCGTTCATTGCCCGCTGCCAGGCCAGGCCCATTTGTCGCTTGCGACTGTCGAAGGGCTCCAGATAGCCGCCCTTGTACTCCATCACCAACAGGCGGGTGTCCCCGATGCCATTGCTCGCCCAAGGCGCGTTGCGGCACCGGGCGGATCCTGGCGTCGGAAATGCCCAGATGCCCGGCCGCGTCCGCGTCGATCTCGCTCGTGGTGGCCTGGCGGTCGTTGCTCCAGTCGCAGTCATGGGGCGGGCAGTCGCGTGCTGAAAATTGATCATGGTCGCGTCGCGCAGTTCGCGGGCGGACACCCGCACCAGGACATTGCTGCCGCTCTTGGAGTCGGTGGCGGGGGTGGCGGTCAGTTCCAGGATGAAGGCGGGCGCAAAACGCTTCAGGGTGTCGAATGACAGCGGCGTGCGGGCGTTGTGCGCCTCGTCCACGATCACCAGCGGGAGCCAGGCGCGGCAGAGACTCACGAAGGATGCCAGCACCCGGCCTTGTTCGTCCGTGTCCATGTCCGGGACGGCGGTCAGGCGCTCGAAGGTCGCGTCCAGGCCCTCATGCCCGGTGTAGACCTTGCGGGTGTCCATCTTGTCCACCCGCAACGCCTGGGTTGTACTGACCAAGATCAGGGCCTTTTGGCGCACCTCCTGGGGCAGGATGCCGGTCGCGTCCTCCAGACTCAGGACCCGCACCCGGTCGATGCCGAACTGGGCATTGAGTCGTTCCCGGTACGGGTGTTGCGGATCGCGCAGGGTGGCGGCGGTCTGGTCTAGGATCGCTTGGCTCGGCACCAGCCACAGGGTCACAGGATAATCCTGCCCGGCGAATTGGCGCAGCACCGGGATGGCGTCGGCAGCCAGCACGGTCTTGCCGCCGCCGGTCGGCAGGCGCAGACACAGGTAGGGGGTCGCGCCGAAGCCTTGGTCCCGATAGGCCGGCTCGTGGCGCGCGATCTCCGCGAAGGCGCGATGCGGGCCGATCTCCGCGGCCCGTCGGGCAAAGCGGGTCAGGGTGTCCAGGGCGGCGATCTGGTAGGGCTTACGGTCCATCATGCGTTATGGACTGCCCGGGCGACCAAGCCGGGTAGGGTCCGCTGTGCGGACCGAACCCCGCGCGAACCCACCGGCGAATGGTCCGCGCAGCGGACCCTACCCGGTTCGGGACCTTCGCGGTCACCGTCCCGCACGCCCTGGTGTCGGCGCGGAAACGCGAGAGATGTGCAATTTCCATCGTCACAACGCCTCTCCCCCTTCGTTGAGTATCCCCAGAGAGGCATCGTAGACGAACACCCGGTTGCGGCGTTGGCCGGTCAGTTCGCGGGCGATGCCCAGTTCGACCAGTGTCAGCATGGCCCTGGACGCGGTGGGAAAGCTGATCCCGGCGCTTGAACTGGCATGGGCCAGGTTGCACAGTGGCCGCTGCCGCAATGCGTCGAGCACGCGCAGGGTGTTGGCGGCGCCACGCCCGCCGGCCTGGACGCGCCGGGTGTCCTGCTGGAACAGATCCACCAGCCGGCGAGCGGTCTGCACGGCGCTGTTGGCGGTTTGCTCCACGCCCTCCAGAAAGAAGTCGATCCAGGCCTCCCAGTCGCCGTCGGTTCGTACCCGGTCCAGCAGGTCGTAATAGACCTGACGGTGCTGCTTGAAATAGAGGCTGAGATAGAGCAACGGCTGGGTGAGTGCCCCGCCCTCATGCAGCACCAGGGCGATCAGCAGTCGCCCGAGGCGGCCGTTGCCGTCGAGAAAGGGGTGGATGGTCTCGAATTGCAGAGCGGGAGGCCCTCGCGAAGGCGCGCCATACCGTGTTCCAGCGCGGCAACATAGTTGGAGACTTCCACCACGTCGTCGAAGGGGACCCCGGGTTGTTCATCGAGTTCAAAGAGCAGCAGATCGGAAAGGGATGACTGGGTCCCCTCGATCTGGGAGGACAGCACCGCCTCCCTGCGCACATAGGCGTACAGGAAGCGCTGCGGATCGGGTAGCAGCAGGCCGATGCTGTCGAGGCGACCCAGGGCCAAAGTCGCGTGCTCCAGGGCTGCTTGCCGTGTGCCGCCCAAGTCGAGCGGCGGGGTTGGTGGCAGGGGCGCGGGGACGAAGGCGCGGACAGCCTCGCCCCCGGCGAGACTGGCGGCATAGTGCCCGGTGCTGTCACGGTGCATGGGACTGGATCCGTTAATAAGGCGCGGCGCTGTTAACGAAATCTGAGAATACTTTAATAAGGCGCCGACAACCAGTCATTTCCAACGGGATTCCATCGTCTTCAGGTGCTCATCGACCCGGGCGGCGAGCGTTTCCACTTCGTCGGCCAGCCTCGGCAGCGGGGTAGCATAACGCTCGGCCAGTTGCCGGATACGCCCGGTCAGCGCCTGGCTGACCCGATCCAACTCGCCTTGGACGCTCGCCCCCAAGGCCGCGAGCCATTTGTCCTCGACCACCAGGGTCTTGATCCGTCAAGGCAAGCCACTAAATTGCCCTGCTATTCAAACGCCTTAGACCGCCTGCCTATGCTATCTTGACACCTTGGCCTATGCCGACACGCTCAAGGCCGGCGGATTCAGCCCCCAACAAGCCGAGACCCAAGCCCGCGCACTGGCCGAAATCCTTGATCGACAAATGGCGACCAAGGCCGAAGTCGCCGAACACGAGAACCACCTGCAACACGCCATCGAAGTCTTGCGGCTTGAAATGAAGCGCGACATTGCCGAGACGAAAGCCGACCTGACCCGCTGGGTGATTGGTGCGGGCGTCCTGCAAACAACCATCGTTGTGGGCGTTGTGTTGAAGGTCGCGAAACTGATTTAGGCGATTGCCGAAACCTAAGGCGATTTCCGCCAATCGCCGAATTGCGTGCCGACGACCCTTCAGGATGCCCTCCGGGGCCGAAGTGACCGCGCTAGCGACCGGCAAGGCAGCGACGTGACCCGCGACCCTCGCTGAAGATCCCAAAACCCGACAGCCCTTTACTCGGAGAACCCACCATGACCGCCGACATTGAAAGCCTGGTCCTGGAACACCTGCGCCACATCCGTGGCCGGGTCGATCAGATTGCTGATGACGTCAGCGACTTGAAACACCGGATGACGAGCCTGGAGGTCGGCATGAGCCTGGTGAAGCGGGAAGTCGCCTATGGCGATGAGACCGACGCCCGGCACCAAGTCACCATCGACAAACTGGCGGTACGGATCAAGCGGATTGAACGGCGCCTTGAATTGACCGAGGGCTAACCAGCTACGGCCGGGTCTAGGCCGATCCCCGAACGGGTGGCTCTCGCGCAGCGGCAGCGCCTTGGTGAGAGGCTAGGGGCACGCAACGGCGATCACTGGCCTACCGCTCAATGGCTCTCGCTCAGTTCCAACCGCCGCTCTACAGGGTCCAACCGCCGCTTGAGCTCGTCAACATCGGACTTGCCCGCGTAGACCGCCGCGGTCAGTCCTGCCGGTTGTTGTCCCATCGCGGATAACTGGACGCTGTTACCGATGACTTCCCGCTTGAGATCAGCAATCTCGGCCCGAATCGCGCGCAGATGCTCTAAGACGAGACTTTCAATCTCAGCGGTCATGATGCGTTCTCCTCGCGCGGTTGGTTGAGTCTAGGACGCTATGGCGCTACCGCTGAGCAAGCCGACGACGGGCGTCACAGGCCCCAACAGCGCCTGACGCGACGCGTTGGTTACCCTCAGCCTTAACCCGGCAGGGTTTTTGGACACTTAGCGGTTTTGGCGTTGCGCCTAACCGCTTGGTTTTATTGGAGCCGATGGGCGGATTCGAACCGCCGACCTACTGATTACGAATCAGTTGCTCTACCAGCTGAGCTACATCGGCGCATCGGGTCGTTAATTATAAGGGAAGCAGTCGTCTACCTCAACGCAAACCGAAACGTCTCGCGCCAGGGTTCAGCGTGAGGCTTCCAGCGCGTAGGGCGCCGGGTCGATGCTGGGCGCGCGCGCCAGCAGCAGGTCGGCGGCCAGCCGGGCGGAGGCCGGGGCGGTGACCACGCCGTTGCGATAATGGCCGGCGTTGACATAAAGCCCGGTGGTGCCGGGGTAGGCGCCGATGTAGGGGATGCCGCTCGGGGCGCCGGGGCGTAACCCGGACCAGTGCGTTTCGATCGGCGCATGTTCGAGCAAGGGGAACAGTTCGATGGCGCTGCGGTAGAGCGCGTCCCTGGCCTCGGCGGTGGTGGCCTTGACGAAGCCCGTGTACTCCAGGGTGCTGCCGACCAGGACGCGCCCGTCCCGGCGCGGGATGACGTATCGGTCACGGTAGAGTGTGGTGTGGCGCACTTGGCCCGGCCGCGCCTGGAAGAGAATCATTTGCCCGCGCACCGGTGCGATGGCTGGCGGCCGGCCGAACTGATTCAGGAGCCGCCCGGTCCAGGCGCCGGCGCAAACGATGACTTGATCGGCGTGGATCATGCCCCGCGTCGTGCGCACCCCTTGAACATGTCCATGCGCGACCAGGATGTCCAGCACCTCTTCTTGCTCACGCAGCAGCAGGTACCCATCCAGGGCCCGCCGGGCGGCCTTGACCAGACGCGGATTGCGGACATTGGCGACCGCCGGGAACAGCAGGGCCTGCGCCGGTCCGAGGCCCAGTTCAGGTTCGAGCGCGCGCACCGCCGGACCCTCGATGACCTGGATCTCGTCGCCCTGGCGGGCGGCCCAGGCAAGCGCCTGATCGCGTTCTTCGGTGTCGAGGATCAGGAGGCCGTTCGGCGTGAACTCAGGGTCGATGCCGGATGCCTCATGAAGCGCGCTGCACAGGTCGGGGTAGACCTGCTGACTCCAGCGCGCGAGCGCGGTGACCGCATCCGGGTAGCGCCAGGGGTAGAGCGGGGACAGGATGCCGCCGCCGGCCCAGGAGGACTCGCGCCCGGTCCGGCCCATCTCGACCAGGGTGACCGCGGCCCCGCCCTGAACCAGTTCGCGGGCGGTCAGCAGACCGATGATGCCGCCGCCGATGACCAGGATATCGCTCATCGCTCAGGGTCCAATGCCTGGATCAGGCACGCGCACGGTGTCAGCCTCCGCGCTCGGCCGCGCCGGCTGCCGCCAATTCGCGCGGCAGGCTGAAGACCACCTGTTCACGAATGCCGGACTGCTCTTCCACGCTCCCGGCGCCCCACTCACGCAAACGGGCGATCACCTGCTCCACCAGGATCTCGGGGGCGGATGCGCCGGCGGTCAGGCCCACCCGCGGCGCCTGTGCCAGCCAGTCCCGGCGGATGTCGTCGGGGCCGTCGATCAGATAGGCCGCGCAGCCCTGCTTGTGCGCCAGTTCCCGTAGGCGGGTCGAATTGGAACTGTTGGCTGAACCGACCACCAGCAACAGGTCGCACCGCGCCGCCAGTGTCTTTACCGCGTCCTGACGGTTCTGGGTGGCATAGCAGATATCGCTGCGTTTGGGGCCCTCGATCTTGGGGAAGCGCTCGCGCAACGCCGCGATGATCCCCGCCGTGTCGTCGACCGAGAGCGTGGTTTGCGTCACGTAAGCCAGGTGCTCCGGGTTGCGCACCGGCAGGTTGGCGACATCCTCCACCGACTCCACCAGGTGGATGAGCCCGCCGTCCGTCTGGCATTGGCCCATGGTGCCCTCGACCTCCGGGTGGCCGCGGTGACCGATCAGGACCAGTTCATCGCCGGCCTTGCAGTGCCGCGCCACCTCCAGATGGACCTTGGTGACCAGCGGGCAGGTGGCATCGAACACCCGGAACCCGCGCGCCTGCGCCTGCGCCCGCACCTGCTGGGCGACCCCGTGGGCGCTGAAGATGACCGTGGCCCCGTCCGGAATCTGATCCAGTTCCTCGACGAAGATGGCGCCGCGCTGCTTCAGCCCGTCC
>Ga0247837_1000215_pt1 | contig 117489 bp, 104 predicted proteins | sample LaCtaG_2_FD_187115 | JGI IMG/M metagenome (GOLD analysis project Ga0247837, IMG submission 187115) | Freshwater microbial communities from meromictic Lake La Cruz, Castile-La Mancha, Spain - LaCruzMarch2015_14.5m | ecosystem: Environmental > Aquatic > Freshwater > Lake | place: Spain... | reverse complement strand
TATTGATGAGTCATTTTTGCGGATAGAAACAGTTGCGCCGCTGTACGGAGGGGCGGTCGCCATGGGGCAGCAGATGCGTGAACGCATCAAGCAGTGGACGGGGCTACCTGTCTGTGTGGGAATCGGGCCGACTAAAACGCTGGCCAAGTTCGCCAATCATTTAGCCAAGAAAAATCCTGAGTTTGAGGGTGTGTGTGATTTGCACGTGATTCCTCGTCCGGAGCGTGTGCGTTGGATGGGTGGCATTGAGGTGGGGGAGGTCTGGGGGGTAGGCGGACGCATCGCGCGACGTCTAGAGGTGATGGGGATTCATACGGTGCTGGATTTGCGCAATGCCGCGCCCAAAGAAATGCGCAGGCATTTCGGTGTGGTGATGGAACGTACCTGTAATGAGCTACGGGGTATTTCCTGTTTAGCGCTCGACGATATCGCACAGCCCAAGCAACAAATCATGTCCTCGCGTAGCTTTGGTCGTCCTGTTGAAACTATTGAGGAGCTGCGTGAGTCGCTTGCGAGTTATCTGTCGCGTGCAGCTGAAAAGCTCCGGTCTCAACGTTCGGTGGCAGGCGCTGTGTATGTGTTTATCCAGACCAATCGGTTCAACAAGGATGAGCAATACAATGCAGGACTCACCGTGCCGATGCCTGAGCCGACTGACGACACGCTCACGCTCACGGCGGCTGCACTTGCGGGTCTTGAGGTGATGTATCGCTCGGGGTATCGCTACAAAAAAGCTGGTGTGATGTTGACGCTTTTATCAGACAAGCATGCGCGGCAGGCGAGTATTTTTGACAATCTCGTGGTGACGCAACGCTCGACCAAGTTGATGACAGCACTCGACATGATCAATCGAGATCATGGCCGTGGTACGGTGCGCTCGGGTGTGAGCGGCTTTACGCAACACTGGGCGATGCGCAATGAAAATCGCTCACCGAGATATACGACACGTTGGGATGAGTTGCCCATTGTGCGTTAGGCAATGCTCAGCATGCCTAACGGCGTCCACCGGCCATTTTGAGGGCTTCGGGTTGTCGACGGAGCGCCAGCATGCTGAGCGCGCCAAACAACGGACCGATCGCGAGCACAATGAAGGCATAGCGCCAGCCAACCACATCGACGATCTGTCCGATGAGCCAGATCGAGCCAGCCGTGAGTAAAAAACCGAGGCTGGTCTGCAGGGTCAGGACGGTTCCGAGTAAACGTGGTTCGGCGAGTTCGGCAATGGCTGCCGAAAATTGTGCGGAGTCTGCCACAACAGTCATACCCCAGATTACCGCGATGACGATCACCAACACCGGACCTGCATCCACTGCAAAGCCGATCAGTAGCGCGCAACTACCGCTCAAGAGCAGTGCGCCGATCGTTGTAAGGGTGCGACCAATACGATCGGCCAAGAGGCCTGCTAGAAAGCATCCGATGGCACCGGTTGCCATCACGAGGAAGGTTATCAATGAAATTGAAGCGTGACCGAGTTCGATTTTGAGGCCAGAGGCGGGTAATGCCCAGACGAGAAAGCTGCCAAGCCATGCCCACATGGCATAGAGCTCCCACATATGTCCAAGATAGCCGCCTTGCGCCAAAAGAATGGGCTTGTTGCGCAGCAGTGATTTGAGATCAGCCCAGCGAAACGTCATGGACTTGGCATGCTTGGGGCCGAGTCGAACAGCGTGAATAGCGGCTGAGGCAACAATTGCGCAGCCACTGGTGAGCGCGACAGGAGTTTCCCAGCCGACGTTTGTAAAGGCATAAAAAAGGTGAGGCATGGCGGACCCAAGGGTCACCGCGCCCACCAAGGTTCCCATGAGCAGGCCCATGTTGGCCGTTGCCCACCCCGCCGCGAGTTTCATGCCGACCGGATAAATGCCCGCCATGCACATGCCCGTCGCAAATCTCAGCACAGGCGCCATCGGGTGGTCAAAGCCGGAGAGTAACAACGCCCCATTAAGCATTGCGCCAAGCAATGCTGCAGCTGAAAACAGCATGCGGGAGTCCATGCGATCGGCCAGACCAAAGGCGGCACTGGCAAGCGTCCCAACGACAAAGCCAATCTGGACGGCTGAAGTGAGTATGGCGGCGGCATCAATAGAGAGTTGATCCGCAGCGAGTAGGCTTGGCACTGCTGCGGAAGCAGAAAACCACAGAGCCATCGCTGCGATCTGACACACAATAATGAGAAAGATAGAGAAGCTACGTGCGCTCATAAAAGCCCAAATACAGACTAATACCGCTTAGCTTTCAGTCTTTTTTTTCTGAATCTTTTTGCATTTTAGTGAACTCGATGACTGTGTAAATCAACCCGATCACCAACACCGAAAAAATTACAATTGCAGGGATAAGGAGATAGTTTTCAGTCATTTTTTCAATCCCATGAGCGCACACAATTTAAAATAAATACCAAATGTAAAAATGGAGGGGATCCAAATGGCTGTAAAAATTGCTTGCTGTTGATCTTTAACTACAAACCACAGGTAGGCTGAGATAATGAAGGAAAGCATCACAGCGGTAATGATAAAAAAATCTGAACGCTTAAACATTTTATGCTCCTATGAGTTACTTGCTTTTAAGATAATCAGAAACACCGTATCCGATTGCACTTAGTAAACAGCCTGAAATCGCAACAGTGCCGATAATACGCACACCAGCGGACAAGCCAAACGAGAACCTGTCCATATCAAACACGCCCAGCACACCAAAAAGAAGTGCTAAACAGCCAAAAATCGTCAGAGTGTTGCCAATGAGATAAATAACTTGGCAGAGTCTAGAGGTGACTACTTTTAATTTGCGCACGTTGCTAATTGATTTCATGAGTGTTTCTTGAGCGCGTAATAGCCACAAAGTCTTATATGACATGCACAAGGGAAGAGCGTGTCACTACAAGTCAAAATAAATGTTACTGCATCAGATGTTTGAGCAACCCTAATTGCAGTAAGGTTGAGTGCGTAAATGAATGGATGCCGTGACGTTCAATATAAAGCACATACGGTACAGTTTGATAGATTATCACCCTAAATAGAACTTATTCATACATGAACTTGCTTCAGACTGAAGGTCTGTCACGACAGGTAACACCCCAGCGTTGGTTGTTTCGTGGCTTAAATGTCTCCGTTTCCCCCGGCGAGCAACTCGCGTTGTGCGGAGCCTCTGGCGTCGGCAAGTCCAGTTTGCTGAATTTGATGGCGGGCTTAGATCAACCCGATGAGGGACGCGTCCTCTTTAAGGGGGAGAACATTGCTGAAATGAGTAATGCCAAGAAATTGGCATTGCGTCGTACTGCCTTTGGATTCGTTTTTCAGGCATTTCATTTGATGCCGCATTTAAATACACTTCAAAATGTCATGGTGCCTTGTCTTTTGATGGGCGTGCCAGTCTCGCAGGCCCAGGCGCGTGGCAAAGACTTGCTCAAGGCGCTCGGGATGCTGGATGCGGCCGAGGCCTTTCCTGCAGTGTTGTCCGGGGGTGAGCAGCAGCGCGTGGCACTTGCGCGTGCGTTGGTGCATCGTCCAGAGATCGTGCTAGCAGATGAGCCGACAGGCAATCTTGATCCGGAGACGGCCACTCAGGCACTCAATCTCCTTTGTGGCACGTGCAGAGAGCAGGGAGCAGCCTTATTAATGGTGACCCACTCTGCAGAGGCTGCTGCGCGGTTAGACCGCACTTTTGTTTTAACCCGCTGATGCTTTTTTACTGGCTGCTCTCTGCTGCTTTCCGTGCGCAACCAGGCCGTTGGCTGGTTGCTGGCTTGACGGTTGCGATAGGTATCGCCCTTGCGGTAGCGATCCATACCGTCAATCGTTCCGCATTGGGTGAGTTTGGACGGGCGATTGATTTGGTGAATGGTCAGGCATCGGCACAGTTAGTGATGCCCTCTGGCGAGATGCGAGACACGTTGTTTGATGAGATCGTTGCGCGCCAGACAGAACTGGGTATACGCGCGGTGAGTCCTGTACTGGAGAGGTCTACACCATCGTTGCGCGTGCTCGGTCTAGATATTTTTCAGGCAGCACGTGTCACACCTGCACTGATGCCTTCGGTCGAGGGCAGTCAGAGGCAAGCCCTATTTTCCAAAGATACAATTTTCCTCTCTGCTGCGGCATTAAAGCAACTTGACGTGGCAGTCGGCGATACCTTACCCCTCTCTATTGCTGGCAGAGTGGAGGTGTTCAAGGTGGCGGGCTTAGTACCGGGCGCGGCTGGGCAGAGCCTGGCCGTGATGGACTTAGGCGTTGCTCAGTGGCGACTGGATGGTCTGGGTAAGCTGAGTCGGATGGATATTCAACTCGTCGAGGGACGTAGTTTGAAAGAGCTTGCCAAGGACATTGACGCGCTTAATCTCGGTCTAAAGCTTGTTACCGCAGACGATCGCGATCGTCGCATGTCAAATCTTTCTCGCGCTTATCGCGTCAACTTGAGCGTACTGGCTTTGGTCGCCTTGTTTACGGGGGCATTTCTGGTGTTCACGACCATCAGTTTTTCTGTCTTACGTCAGCAGTCACAACTCGCGCTTCTGAGTGTGCTGGGCGCTACGCGCGCCTGGATATTCGGTTTGGTGCTTACACAGGCTTTAATCGTTGCAGCACTTGGTGGCATGGTGGGGATTGGCTTGGGCTTATTGATGGCTTCTGCACTCTTGCGCGTCGTTGGAGGCGATCTTGGTGGTGGCTATTTTTCCTCTTCTATCCCGCCGCTCGAGATTGATGGGACGTTTATTTTCGGTTTCTGGTTATTGTCTTTAGCCGTTGGTGTGTTGGCCGGTTACTTTCCAGCTAAAGCCGCGACGGTGGGTTCGCCAGTGGCTCAGCTCAGAGCGGGGGCGGGGGAGCGTGTGCTTAAGCCAGTCTTGCATCACCGTGTGGCAGTGGGCTTGGCCCTGACGAGCTTGATCTTGGCATTCATGCCTGCAATAGCTGGATTGCCGATTGCGGCCTATCTATCCATTGCATTTCTATTGTTTGCCGGGTTGGCGCTCACGCCATCCTTGGTGCATCAGTGCTTTTCATTTCTTGCACGCGTTTTACTGGGGCGTCGAACCTTACCTTCGTCTTGGACGTTTGCGGTTTGGCGCTTGGCGCAGGCACCCGCGAGTGCTTCAGGACTCATTGCGGGTGTGGTCGCTGCACTTGCACTGACGGTCGCAATGGTGGTGATGGTGGCAAGTTTTCGCGATTCGGTCACCCAGTGGCTTGATCAGGTTTTACCTGCGGATTTGTATGCGAGCTTGAGCCGTTCTGATTTAAATCAAGCACTCATTAACGATCCGAGTTTGGTGCAGGCCATTGCCTCGACGCCGGGCATTGCGAGACTAGAATTCACCTTGCAAAAACAAATTTTATTTAGATCGGATCGACCAGAGGTTGTCCTGATTGCACGACCGGTTTCTACGCTACGCGCCGTGCAAGTGCTGCCGCTTACGGGAGGCATTTCTGTTCAAGTTCAAGGTTCAACGCCTTCGTTGCCAGACGTTTTTGTCTCAGAGGCCATGACAGATTTATATGGCTGGAAGCCTGGGCAGATCCAACTATTACCGACGGTCAATGCCGAGGGTCAGACTGGAGGTCATTTGTCTGTCTGGGTGGCCGGTGTGTTTCGTGATTACGGCAGACAGCATGGGTCGATTGTGATGGATCTCTCCACTTATCAAGGTCTGACAAAGGATTTACGACGGACAGATCTGGCGCTTTGGCTTTTACCCAACGCGCGTTCAACTGAAGTCCTTGCGAGACTGCGTACTCAGTTCCCCCAATTCGAGGCACTTCAGTTTAGAAGTTCCGCAGATCTCAGAGCATTGTCCTTGACGATTTTTGATCGCAGCTTTGCCTTGACCTATGCGCTTGAGGTCGCGGCTCTACTGGTCGCGATTTTTTCTGTCGCAGCGGGTTTTGCAGGTCAGGCACTACTAAGACAGAAAGAATTTGCGCTGATGCAACACTTGGGACAGTCTGCCTCTCAGCGCACGCAGTGGATCACGCTTGAGTCAGGGATGTTACTTGGACTGGCTGCGTGTTGGGGTACGGTGTTGGGGTTGCTCATGAGTCAGGTGTTGATTCATCGGGTCAATCCTCAGTCTTTTCATTGGACGATGCAGACAAGCGTGCCAGTCGTGGCACTCGTGCTTCTGATGCTTTGCATCGTGTTGCTGGGGATTGCTGCAGCGGTGTGGGCATCCAAGCGAAATTTGAATGCTGAGAGACTGGCATTGTCTTTACGGGAGGATTGGTGATGCAGGGTGCGTCTCGTCGTCGGTGGTTGAAAAATATGTTGCTCTTGGCGGGGGCGAGTCCAATGCTCACGTTTGCGCAAGCCACTGCTCCGAGTTACCCAGAAGTTCGCCCAAGGCATTTAGTTTTTCCCAGAGATTTTGGCGCACACCTTGATTACCGGACAGAGTGGTGGTACCTCACGGGATGGTTAGGTTCAGGTCCTGCGGCAATGGGTTTTCAAGTCACATTTTTCAGAAGTCGAGTGCTTCACCCTGATGACAACCCAAGCCGCTTTGCGCCCCGACAGCTGATGTTTGCACATGCAGCGTTGGCCTTACCTAAGGAGGGCAAATTGCGGCATTCCGAGATTGCGGGTCGAGCAGGACCCGCAGGCGCTTCGTTTGACACTGCCGATACGGCATTAAAGCTTTCAGGCTGGACGCTTAAACGGACAAGCGAAGATCATTATCATGTTTATATTCCTAGCGATGACTTTACCCTTGCGCTCGAAGCAACACCTGATCAAAGACCGGTGTTGCGTGGTGAAGGAGGATACTCTCGCAAGGGGCCGACCCCCGAGCTGGCAAGCTACTACTACAGTCGGCCCCAATTAAAAGTATCGGCTGATGTGGTTTTAAAAAATACATCACTGAATAACAGAACCGCGCAGCAACGCCTCAGTCTGACGGGTACAGCCTGGTTTGATCACGAGTGGTCGAGTAGCTTGCTCATGCCAGGTGCGATAGGTTGGGATTGGATTGGAATCAATTTACTAGACGGTAGCAGCTTGATGGCGTTTCGTATGCGCGATAAAGCAGGCCAGACCTTGTTTAGCGAATGGGACTGGCGAGATGCGCAGGGTCAAGCGATTGGGCAGCATCAAAATATAAAGTGGCAGTCTGTCGGTCGTTGGCGCTCACCCCGCTCCTTGGTTGAGTATCCTGAAAGTTTCGTATTGCATTCGGGAGAACGAACGTTCACCTTGCAACCTTTGATGGCCAATCAAGAGGTCGATGCACGTGCTAGCACCGGTGGTTTTTATTATGAAGGCGCAGTCGCGTTCATGGAAAACGACAAAGTCCTTGGTCGGGGCTATCTCGAGTTAACAGGCTATGGCGCGCCCGTGGAGCTTTGACGACTTGACCGCTCCCGGATTGTCTTACACTGGATCACTATGGCGACAAAACTCAGCAGTCTCACCCGCTGGTTGCGGGATTACCGGGTGCTCTCCCGGTATAAAACACAATGGTCCTTGGCGGCGCTCTTTCTACTCTTAGCGGCGGTTGCCACGCTGGCCGTGCCCTTGGCCTTTAGGGATCTGGTGGATACCGGTTTAACCAGCGACGCCATTGACTTCAAATTCATCAATCTGTTGCTTTTGGCAATCGTGTTGGGGCTGACGACCGCGAGTCGGTTTTATGTCATGTCATGGCTGGGTGAGCGCGTGGTCGCCGATATTCGCAAGCGCGTTTTTGAAAACGTGTTGCGCCAGAGTCCAGCCTATTTTGAAACGCTGCAAACCGGCGAGGTGCTGTCGCGCATGACCAGCGACACGACTTTGGTTCAGACCTTAGTGGGGTCAAGCATCTCGATTGCGCTGCGCAGCCTAGTGATGTTGCTTGGCGGGATGACGATGATGTTGATCACCAGTGCCTGGCTGGCTGGCGTGATGATTGTCTTGCTTTTGGTCATCGTATTACCGCTTTGGGCTTTGAGTCGACGGGTGCGCAAAATGTCGCGCGCGAGTCAAGACAAGGTCGCAAACACGAGCGCGATGGCAGGCGAGGTTTTAAACGCGATGACGACTGTACAGGCCTTTGTGCGAGAGCCACATGAGCAAAAGCGTTTTGACGCTGCGGTAGAAACCGCATTTTCAGAGGCAAAAAAGCGTATCACCATGCGTTCTGTCCTGACTGCGACAGCGATCATGATGGCGTTTGCTGTGATCGTGTTTGTGCTGTGGATGGGTGCAAGACAGGTGACGACCGGTGCGATTTCGCTCGGCGAGCTGACTCAGTTTGTGCTGTATGCGGTATTCATCGCTGGCTCGATCGGTGCGTTGTCGGAGACGTGGGGCGATTTGCAGCGTGCGGCCGGTGCGATGGAAAGGCTGGTGGAGTTGATGCAAGCCGAGCCGGCGTTGATCACTGAGGTCGGACACCAGCGCGGCACGGACCAGTCTGAGGCTGTGGTGTTTAAAGATGTGACATTTTCATATCCTTCACGCCCTGAGTTTCTGGCAATGAACCACCTGTCGTTTTCCGTGCCTCAGGGTGCACGTTACGCCTTGGTGGGGCCCTCCGGCGCGGGCAAGAGCACCTTGTTTGCCATGTTGTTGCGTTTTTATCAGCCCACAGCAGGACAGATCGAGGTGTTTGGTCGTGATATCACGCAATGGCCCGTCAGCGACTTGAGAAACCTGATTGGAATCGTGCCTCAAGAGCCTGTCATTTTTGCGTCGAGCGCCTTGGAAAATATTCGTTATGGCAGGCTCGATGCGACCGACGAGGAGGTGATTGCAGCCGCTAAAACCGCACATGCACATGGCTTTATTTCAGCATTACCGCAAGGCTATGATAGCTTTTTAGGTGAGCGGGGTGTGCGGTTGTCGGGTGGTCAAAAACAGCGTATCTCGATTGCCCGCGCGATTTTGAAAAATCCGCCCCTGTTGCTGTTAGATGAGGCAACCAGTGCCTTGGATGCCGAGTCAGAGCGTGAGGTTCAGCTTGCCTTGGATAGCGTGCTCCCCGGCCGAACATCGCTGACGATTGCTCACCGCTTGGCAACGGTCTTGCAAGCGGATCGCATTATCGTGCTTGAGGATGGGGTGGTGGTCGAGCAGGGCAAGCACACTGAGCTCATTGCACAGAGCGGACTGTACGCGAGACTTGCGAAGTTGCAGTTTGCATGAGTGACTTTGAGAGGGGACCTGCACCGATTCAATGTCTTTTTAAGTTCTACAATGCCAGATTGATTAGTTTTTGACATTTTGTACGTTTAAGGACCAACATGATTCAAGTAACCCCAGTGATTCTCTGCGGCGGTTCTGGCACCAGGCTGTGGCCGCTTTCGCGAGGTGGCTTTCCAAAGCAGTTTTTATGCTTGACTGGGGATAACAGTCTGTTTCAGCAAACCGTTGAAAGATTGCAGGGGCTCGAGAGTGCGACGACCCAGGCGACTGCGCCACTGATCGTCTGCAACGAAGAGCATCGTTTTCTTGCCCAAGAGCAACTGCGCGAAATTGGCATTCATGGCGCCAAGTTTCTCCTCGAACCCATCGCGCGTAATACGGCTCCCGCACTCACGCTCGCTGCGCTTGCAGCGCTTGACGGTGGTGCCGATCCTATTTTGGTGGTGACGCCAGCGGATCAGGCAGTGTCTGCCGTTGAGGTGTTCACCCAAGCTATGAAAACAGCGATTGCAGAGGCGGCGACTGGCAGTATTGTCATCCTGGGCATTCAACCCGACCGTCCCGAGACGGGGTACGGCTATATCAAAGCGGGTGAGACGACGAACGTTCAGGGCGCTGTGACGACTGTTAAGCGCTTTGTGGAAAAACCTAATCTCGAGACCGCTCAGGCCTATATCAATGAGGGCTGTTATTTCTGGAATGCGGGCATTTTTGTTTTAAAGGCGTCAGTATGGTTGCAGGCCATGGAGACTTTTCAGCCTGAAATGCTGGCCAAGGTCAAACATGCCTGGGAATCCCGCAAGCCTGACAGTCAGTTCATGCGTCCAGGCAAGGCTGAGTTTGAGCAGGTGCCGAGTGAATCAATCGACTACGCCGTCATAGAGCGCTGTCCAGGCAGTGCCTTTGCCACCAAAATGGTGAGCCTAGATGCGGGTTGGAGTGATCTCGGCGTGTGGGATGCAGTGTGGAATATTCAGGAAAAAGACGCAGACGGTAATGCTCACAAAGGCGACGTCATTGCTAAAGATTGTCGCGATACCTTTGTGCATGCCTCCAGCCGTCTTGTGGGCTTGGTCGGAGTGCAAAACCTTGTTGTGATCGAAACGGCCGATGCGATTTTGGTTGCGGATAAGTCTCGTGGCCAGGATGTTAAAAAAATTGTTGACTCTCTTAAAACGCAGAAGCGTGAAGAACAAAATCTGCATCGCAAGGTCTATCGTCCCTGGGGTTGGTACGACAGTATTGATGGTGGTGAGCGCTTTAAGGTCAAGCGTATCCTCGTCAATCCTAAGGCGAGTCTAAGCTTGCAGATGCACCATCATCGCGCTGAACATTGGGTGGTGGTGTCGGGTACGGCTGAAATCACCAATGGCGATAAGGTCACAATTTTGTCTGAAAATCAATCCACCTATATTCCTCTCGGTCAAACGCATCGTCTGTCTAATCCAGGCACGATTCCGCTTGAAATCATTGAGGTGCAGTCTGGTAGCTATCTGGGTGAGGACGATATCGTGCGCTTTGAGGATCAGTACGGCAGAACGGTTTAATTTCAAGACTAAGAGCTTTAATTGAGGGTTGTTACGGGGATTGACAAACGTTTTCGCGATGTATGATGGTATTTGCTTACCTCAATACAAAGGAAGTTTCCATGATGTATTCGACTCGTGCGTTCGCAAAGCTGGCCAAACTTTCTTTGGCCGCCTGTATGTTTTCTTGGCTTTCACTCTCTGCAACAACAGCCTCTGCGCAAACAAATTACCCAAATAAACCGATTAGGCTGATCGTTGGATTTGCACCTGGTGGAGGTTCTGATTTAATAGCACGTTTAGTCGCGGCCAAGCTTGGTCCCGTGCTGGGACAGTCAGTGATCGTAGAAAACAGGCCAGGTGCAGGCGGTAACCTTGCTGCTGAACAAGCCTTGAAGTCTCCCGCAGATGGTTACACCTTGTTTTTGTCTGCTGCGAGTTACACCGTTAATCCTAGTTTTTACAAATTACCGTTTGACTCTGGTAACGACATGACACCGATTGCGTTGTTGGCGCGGGGTCCTTTTATTATCGCAGCGACAAAAAACTTACCTGTTAATACTTTGCAGGAGCTTGTGACCTTGGCGAAGGCCAGTCCCGGTAAATATAGTTTTGCGACCTCGGGACAGGGCAGTATCACTCAGATGGCCACTGAGTATTTCAATGAAACTGCAGGGGTTAACCTGCTACATATTCCTTACAAAGGCACATCGCCTGCACTGACAGATACAGTCGCAGGCCATACCGATATTATTTTCGGTACTGTGGCCTCAACCTTGCCTTTGGTCGGTACAGGACAGCTCAAGGCCTTGGCAGTGACGACGCCTAAGCGTTTAGCTGCATTGCCAAATGTCCCAACAGTGATGGAGTCTGGCTATCCCTCTTATGAAGTCACAAACTGGCATGGCATCATCGCCCCTAAAGGCGTACCGGTCGCGATTCAGGACAAGCTAAATAAAGCCATCAACCAAGTTCTTCAAGACCCAGAGATGGAAAAGACCTTGACGAGCGATGGCTTGACTGCGGCAGCAATTTCTCCCGAAGCATTTGGTGTGATCCTCAAAAGCGAAATCGTACGATGGGGTGCCTTGGCGAAAAGTCGCGGATTGTCGATCAAGTAAATTTTTGTGAGGCCACCTCTGCACAGAGTGTGGCCTCAGGAGTGAAAATGAATCAAATCAATCCGAGCATGCTTACTGCAGAATTAGTGGCAAGCCTCACAGCAGTCGATACCCCAACTATTTGTAATGCGCTGGAGATCGCGACTGGATCGCGTTCTAACAAGGGCTTTACAGTAGGGGCATTCCATTCTGCGCATCCTGAGATGAAACCTATTTTGGGATTTGCAAGAACGGCAACACTCAGAACTGCAGTGCCTTACACAGACCCACCCTCTGTTTTAAAAGAACGTCGCCTTTCATGGTACGAGCATATTGAAGGCAAAGGTATTCCTACGATTTCTGTCGTCGAGGATATAGACGATGTTCCCGGGTTGGGTGCCTTTTGGGGCGAGGTCCACAGCAATGTGTTGAAAGGTTTAGGCGTTAAAGGTGTCGTGACAAATGGGGCAATGCGGGATTTTGGCATGCTTGCGGATGATTTTCAGATACTTGCATCTACGATTTCGCCAAGTCATGGTTTTGCTCAAATTATTAAAATTGGCATACCCGTAAAAGTACAAAATTTAGTGATCGAAGATGGTGACTTGATTCATGCAGATCGACATGGCGCCGTCATTATTCCTGAGACTGCTTTGCTTGCACTACCAAACGCAATCGACATCATCATGCGCAAAGAGCGTCCCTTGATTGATGCTTCTAAAAGACCAGGATTCTCTGTTGCTGATTTGCGTTTGGCCATGGCAGAGTCTGATGATATTCATTAGAACTTAACTTTCCAGCCCGCCTAGCATCTAAAACTATTTGTTTGTTAAAAGAGGTGATGTGCATGAACGTGACAAAAATTAAAAATCTTGTATTGAAGTTGTCTTGCTTGGTGTCGGCATGCTTTCTATTTAGTCACGCCAGTGCACAAGCTTTGGATACAAATTGGCCATCGAAACCCATTAAATATATTGTCCCTTTTGGAACTGGAGGTGTTTCCGATGGTGTGGGAAGATTACTTTCCCTGCATCTTGGGACACAGCTTAAACAATCAGTGATTGTTGAAAATAAACCTGGTGTCTCGGGAATCGTGGGCACACAGCTTGTTGCTAAAGCGCCCGCTGATGGATACACCATAATCGGCGGTACGATCACGACGCACGCTGTGAATCCATTCTTTTCAAAGAATTTAGGCTACGACCCGGTGACTGATTTTGTACCGTTAGCAATGGTTGGGACTGTGAGCAATGTTTTAGTTGTACCAGCCAATAGTAAATTTAATAGCGTTGAAGATGTCATTAAAGAGCTCAAGCAAAATCCCGATGGACTGACGTACGGATCATCTGGCGCGGGGACTTCCCAACATCTTTCTGGCCAACTCTTTCAGAGCTTGACTGACACAAAAATGCGTCAAATTATTTACAAGGGTGGTTCACAAGCCATGATCGATCTGGCCGGTGGTCAGCTTGATATGATTTTTGAGACATATGCGGCTGCCCGCCCATTGATTGAAGCAAAAAAAGTCAAAGTATTGGGTGTGACCTCTGCAAAAAGACTGCCAGAGTTGCCTTCTGTTCCGACTATAGCCGAGGCAGGTGTACCGGGATTTGAGATGCAATCTTGGCAGGGCGTTTTCATGCCCTCTGGTGCGTCTGCCCAATTAGTTGAAAAATTATCAAAAGATTTATCTGAGGTCATTAAAAATCCAGAGGTTCAAGCGAAATTACGCGCAATGGGCGTTGAACCTGATGGTCGTGGATCAAGGGCATTCTCTGAGTTTCAGCGTGCCGAAGTGACAAAATGGGCAAAAGTTGTCAAGGATGCGGGAATCAAAGCTGATTAAGCTTTTAAATTAAATGTTGATTTTTAGAGAATGCTGAGCAGCCATCCCAGAATGTGCCAACAGTGATGGAGTTTGGCTATCCCTCTTATGAAGTCACAAACTTCCATCTTTACTGATTGTTCTAGTCCACTTTTGCCCCAGACATTTTGATGAGCTCTGCCCATTTTGGAATTTCTGCGTCTACGACCTGTTTGAAATCAGCAGAATTGCTACCAAGAGCTGTTGAGCCTTGTTCTGCAAGTTTGTTCAAGACGGCAGGATCTTTCATGACGGTTTGGATCGCACTACTGAGTTTGTTGACGATTGCAGGAGCTGTTGCTGCAGGTGCAAAAATACCGTTCCACAAAACAATCTCATAGCCAGGCAGGATTTCTGTGATTGCGGGTACGTTGGGGATTCTCGATGAACGCGTTTTCGTGGTGACGGCGAGTGGTTTCAGCTTGTCGCTGTCGAGATAACCCAACACCTCAACCATGGGTGAAAAGACGGCCTGCACCTGTCCAGCTAGTAAATCGTTGTTGGCTAACGATCCACCTTTGTAGGGGACATGCACCATTTCTCCGCCGACCATGTTGTTAAACAAAACACCCGCGAGATGGTTCGAGGCGCCGCTGCCTGAAGACCCATAGTTGATCGGAATCTTTTTCTGTTTAACAATTTCTACAAACTCTGCCAGGGTTTTGGCTTGAAAATTACTGTTCACCATCAAAACATTGGGGATGAGTGCGACTTGAGAAACTGGAATGAGATCTTTCTGTAAATTGAAACCCATGTTTTTGTACAGAGAGACGTTTGCAGTGAGGGTGCTGGTATGTAAAAGGATGGTGTATCCGTCTGGTTGCGCTCTGGCGACAAAGGCGGCACCAATGTTGCCAGCTGCGCCAGGCTTGTTTTCAACGATCACGCTTTGCCCGAGTATGGGGCCAAGCTTTTCAGCCAGCATGCGAGCAGTGATATCGGTGCTGCCACCTGCCGCAAAGGGCACGACCATCGTGAGGGGGCGTGTCGGCCAGTTATTTGACTGTGCGCTTGCAACAGCGCTCATTGCCATCATTGATGTTGTAAAAACAAGTTTCGCTATTTTTTTTGTGATCATGTTTTGTCTCCAGATTTTTTATCGTAAGGTACTTTGTCAATATTATGAACGATTTTTAAGACTCACTTCCACAACGCCTGCGTCTGCATCGATTTCCACGTAGTCGCCTGTTTTAATGACAACGGTCGGATCTTGATCGAGTCCAGCAACGATTGGTATATTGCCGATAATCGCGCCGATTGTCGTGATTGGTTCTGGATTAACTTGAATAAAAGCGACGGGTGCCGTCCCGCGCGAGACCATATCGTATATTTTGTAAGAGCCGCCTGTAGAGCCTTTACCAGTTAAAAATACGAGTACTTTTCCAGAGATATTCACACCTTCGATTTCATGACCTGGTTCGGTCACAATCCCGGTCATGTTGTCGACGCCTCCGTTAAAGCTAATCGCCTCCTTGGTCACAATGGCTTCACCTTTTGCTTTACCAGTAACAATTTTTCGACCTTGAAGCCGTAACGTTGTTTCACTCATATTGTTTATCTCCAGACACCGTTAACGGCGGCGTCCATCACGCGTTGCAGATTGCCGTAATGAGCGGGAAGTCCAAATTGACCAGGGGCATAAAAAGCCATCTTTGCTGAGTTGGTGGTTAATGTTTTGTAGCCTTTAGAGGGTGCGATCACGCGACTCCTCGCTAAAAATGGGCACGTTTCACGAACGACCACGCCACCAGCGTCTTTGATTGTCTTAATGTAGCCCATCTCATCGGCCATTGCGTACATGGCGCCCGCGGTCGTGACCCAAAGTGATACCTCTGGATGCACTTTTTTACCTTCGAGTGCTTCGGCAACTTCTCTGATTTCCTGCACGGAGGCATTGGGGCATCCGACCAGTATCCAGTCGACATGATCGGAGGGCTCTTTGTTAAGCGCGTTCTCTGCATGCTGTCGTTCTTGCTCGCCAAATACTAGGACTTTTGAGGGAGTGTGATCACCAAAGGCGGCCTCAAGTGTAGGCGCCTCAGGTGTGACACCTATGGCGTGAAACATACTCACGGCTCCTGAAGCTGCGAGTGCTGCACTCAGTGCCTTGAGGTCTTCCAGCGTAGGATTGTTGGGTAGACCTTCAAAAACCGGCGTATCCTGGCCAGCGATTTTGCCAGCGAAATAGCCAAGGGTTCCATAGTCGGTCATATCCCGCATCGGCGTCTCGACCTTGATCAAGAAATTACCGTAGCGATTTTCTTTGAGATGGAAGCCATATTCAGGGGTACGACCGGTCAGTGCGGTCGCGAGTGCGCTAGGACCACCTTCACGATTGGTTCTCGCACCACAAACGGAATTGGCAAACACCACGGCGGAGGATTCTCCCCAAGCCATATGCTCACCAAAGCGTGGCATATTTCCTACCAGATAAGGAATGCAAGTGTTACAGGCGTTTGCGCCCATTCCTGCATAGGCGCCTGTGAGACGTTTTTGTAAAACTTGATCAGATGCAGGAATGCCGATTTGTTCCCACTGAGAGGGATCCACAGCAGTCGGGTTTGTCGTGACGCGCGTGACGAAGGTGCCACCTTGTTTACGAATATCCTCTACAAAGCGGGTGCCAGCCTCTTCGGCGACGAGTACGGAGGAGCCAGCCATGTGGACGTTGTTGACTGGCAGAAGTTTTTTTGCTCCGAAGCTCTCTCCGAGTGCGACGAGTATTTGCATCGCCTTCTGGACTGCTGGGCCTTTTTCGCCCGCCAGCATTTTTGTCTCTTCTTCTGACAGAAACATCTGTCTCTCCCTTTGTCGCCGGAATAACGTATTCACGACTAGATTAGATTCTGGGCAATTTAATAAATCAAGAAAAGCGATAAATTGGAATTAATATATATTCCTAATTGTGATCTATTTATGAAAGTAAAAAAATGCTATGGTGACTTTTAAGCAGTTGGAAGCGCTCTTTTGGATTGTTCAGGCCGGCGGGTTTTCTCAAGCGGCTGCTCGCCTGCACACTACTCAATCTGCGGTTTCTAAGCGCATCCATGAATTGGAGGAGATGTTCGAGACGCCATTATTTGATCGCTCTCAGCGTTCGGCAAAGTTGATGGCCAAGGGCGAAGAGATGTTTTTGGTGGCCAAAAGGCTCTTGGAACAAAGAGACGCTGCAATCGAGCAGTTTCAACGCCCTGAAATTTTGGTGCGACGCATCAGAATCGGTGTGACCGAACTGACCGCAATGACTTGGTTGCCACTCTTGGTCAGCGCAATTCAGTCCACGTATCCTCGGGTTGTTATAGAGCCCTATGTGGACGTCAGCCTGGTTCTCCGAGACAAGCTGTTGACGGACGATGTGGATCTGATGATTGTCCCCCAGGTGTTCGAGGATCAGAGGTTGGTCGTTAAGAAAGTGGGCGTTGTGGAAAACGTCTGGATGTGCAAGCCAGGTCTGGTGACTTTTGGTCGCCGATTAAGTATGCAGGATCTTGCACGCCACAGGTTGCTGACTCAGGATAATCGCTCTGGAACAGGGCAGTTGTACAACAGGTGGCTTCAGTCAATTGGTATTCAGCCTGAAAACACGATATTGAGTAATAGTCTGGTGACATTGATCGCGCTGACGATCTCAGGAATGGGGGTCAGTTACTTACCTAAAAATTGTCTGCAACAGATGATTCATGCGGGTGCGCTTCAAGTGCTCCCAGTGACTCCCATTTTGCCACTCGCCTCTTATGCTGCGGTGTATCGTGCTGAACGAAAGAGTGCATTTATTGCAGCCGTTGCTTCGTTCGCACAAGTTCACTGCGACTTCGGTACGATCTTTCAATCAGCTTAATTGATATATTAGTATCTGTATAAATCTAACGCACACAAAAAAAAACTCAAGGAGATCATTATGAAAGTAGGCTTAATTGGAGCAGGTAATATCGGCCAACATTTCGCGACGCGCATTCTGGCGGCCGGACACGAACTCGTGATTTTCGATTTGAACAAAGAGGTGCTTGCTCGCTTTCAGGCTCTTGGCGCTGAAGTCGCCGACGGAGTCTCAGATCTTGCTTCACGCGTCACGGATGTATATTTGTGTTTGCCAGTGCCTGCCGCTGTCAAGTCCGTGGCTTCGGAAGTCGTGACCGGCTCAACCGCCAAAATGTTGATAGACCTTTCCACCACAGGCCCGTCCGTTACAAAAGAAGTCTATGAAATTTTGTCTCAGCGTGGGATTGCGTTTTTAAGCGCTCCAGTCAGTGGAGGCACTGTGGCTGCCCAACACGGCACCTTGGCAGTCATGGCCGCAGGAGATACAGAGGTTTTTAAAAAAGCTGAACCTATTTTGAAAGTCATTGGCAAAAATATTTTCTTCCTCGGCGAGGATCCTAGCCTGGGACAAACGATGAAGATTATTAACAACACCCTGTATGCCACAAGCATGTTGGCGAGCTGCGAGGCTTTGGTCTACGGCGTGAAAGCGGGCCTGGATTCTAAAACGATGTTGGATGTGCTAAATGTTTCAAGCGGTAGGTCCTTTGCAACGCTTGAAAGAATTCCACAGGGCGCCTTAGACAGAAGCTTCACGGTACGTTTCACAACGGAGTTACTGCATAAGGACATCAAAATGTGCCTGGACGAGGCCGAGAAAATTGGTGCGCCGATGTTTATCAATCAAAATGCGCGCCAGTTTCTGGCCTTTGCAATCACACAAGGCGACGGACCAAAAGACAATCTTTCTCCGATTAGACATTTCGAGGAGTGGGCAGGCGTCCAATTTGGAAAAAAACCTGAGTAATAAACAATAGAAAAAATAGAAAATTTTGCTGTAAGGAAGGATTTGTTTTGATGTCTGAAAAGCCTTTGCTCTTAGTGCTTGTGTTTTTAACAGAGGAGCATTGTGCTCTTTTGAATGAACATTTTGAAGTGATCTACTTGCCTTACGAAAAATATGCAGGTGATCGGTCATTTTGTATCGAAACGATCCTAGGGCACGCTTCGCGCATTAAGTTCGTTCTGACAAATGGCGCTTTTGGCTTAAAAGATCCCGAAATGGCCCTCATGCCCAAGCTTGAGTTGATCAGCACCTTGGGCGTTGGCCATGAAAACGTTGATCTTGTCGCCGCTAAAAAAAGAGGTATTGTTGTCTGCAACACCGCTGGGACAAACGCTGAGGTCGTTGCGGATCACACGCTCATGTTGTTACTCGCGACCATCAGACGACTGCCCTTTTTGAATCGAGAGGTTCGAAAAGGGTTATGGCGTGACAATATACCGAGACCAAAACATATTTCTGGCAGAAAGATAGGCATCTTTGGTTTGGGTGCAGTGGGTCTAAAGATCGCGACGCGCGCCCAAGCCTTTGACATGCAGGTGGGTTATCACAGTCGTACTCGGAAAGATGAAACGGGATATGCGTATTTTTCGAATATCCAAGAATTAGCAACTTGGTGTGACTTTCTAGTGTTGTGCGCGCCAGCTGGACCTCAGACCTTCCATATCGTTAATCGTCAGGTTTTAAATTTGCTCGGCCCTGACGGAGTGCTCGTCAATGTGGCGCGCGGAAGTCTAGTCGACACGCTTAGTCTTGTTGAGGCGATCAAGCACAAAGAAATAGCGGGAGCAGCCCTCGATGTTTATGAGGGGGAGCCTAATTTACCGCCTATGTTGATTGAGCTGGACGATGTGGTCATTACCCCGCACTTGGCTGGAATATCCCCTGATGCCATTCATGGAGCAGTGGAGCGGGTCATTGAAAATATGAAGCTCCATATTGCTGGGCAGCCCTTAATTTCTGGTGTTTGATCAAAGGATGCTCAGCAACCAACCCGCCATGCCTCCCGCGATGACGACCAACCATGGCGGGAGTTTCCAGAACATCAAGGCGACCAAGGCCAGCACTCCCAAGGCAAAATCTTGGGCAGTCAAGATCGCGCTTGTCCAGACCGGTTGATAAAGCGCGGCCAGTAGTAAACCTACCACCGAGGCATTGATACCACTGAGTGCAGCCTGAGTGCGGAGATTTTGGCGTAGTGCTTCCCAAAAGGGCAGCGCACCCACGACCAATAAAAACGAAGGGACAAAAATCGCGATCAGTGCAATCATTCCGCCTGCCCAACCGTTTGGTGAGGTGGTCATCGAGGCACCCAAAAATGCGGCAAAGGTGAACAGCGGACCTGGCATGGCTTGGGTCGCGCCATAGCCCGCGAGAAAAATCTCTTCGCTTACCCAACCTGTCGGTACGACCTCGGTCTGGAGTAAGGGCAGCACGACGTGACCACCGCCAAATACGAGTGAACCTGCGCGATAAAACGCATCAACGATTGCGAGCGTCTGATTAGAAAAAACTTCCGAGGCGAGTGGTAAAGCAATTAATAAAATAATGAACAGTGCGAGCCAGAAAGCCCCCATGCGCCGGGAAATCTTGATAGCTATAGCATCGTGGGGGACCATTTGATCCGGTTTGAACAGCACAACGCCGGCGATCCCTGCCAGGATAATGACACTCACCTGTGACCAGACAGAGGGGATGAGCAGTGCGGCACAGCTGGCCAGCATCATGATGGTGACGCGTTTGACGTCCGTGCATAAATGACGCGCCATGCCCCAGACTGCTTGTGCAACAACAGCGACTGCAACGATTTTTAACCCTTGCAGTGCATCCGCTGAAACGCTGCTGCCAACGCTTGAGAGCCCGATAGCAAAAACAATCAACGCAATGGCTGAGGGCAGGGTAAAGCCCGCCCAGGCTGCGAAGGCGCCGCTGTAGCCCGCGCGTGAAAACCCAAGCGCGATACCGACTTGACTGCTAGCGGGGCCAGGTAGAAATTGGCAGAGTGCCACGAGGTCTGCATAGCTCCGGTCGCTCAGCCATTGGCGGCGCGACACGAACTCTTCACGAAAAAATCCTAAATGTGCCACCGGACCACCAAAGGAAGTCAGTCCCAAGCGAAGAAAAATCAGAAAAATCGCCCAAGGGCTGTGGTCTTTGCTTGTTGTGTTGGCGGTTGTCATGGCGCTGAGTACTTAAAGTGTTTGGGTGATTATGCCTCAAGCCTCTGTGTTTGGATGCGTGTTAAATGTGGGCGTGTTAAGGTTTGAAGCGTAAATTGTGCGTTGTCCGGAGCATGTGCATGACCCAACAGACCCCGAGTTTTTATCAGACGTTTGACCTTGATCCTCGCGTGGTGGTGGCAGAGTTGGAGAGAGGCTTGACCGCAGACCATGCGCATTGCTCCCCAAAATATTTCTATAACGCCTTGGGTTCGACCTTGTTCGAGGCGATTACCCACCTGCCTGAGTATTATCCGACCCGTACCGAAGCCAGCATTTTCGCTGAACATGCCACTGAGATCCATCAATGTATTCCTCAGCAAGCCGCATGGCTTGATTTAGGTGCAGGGAGTTGTCAAAAGGCGGCGAGCCTCTTTTCAGGGACCGCGCCGGGCGTTTATGTGGCGGTCGATATTTCCTTGGATTACTTGACCGGCACACTGATCAATCTTCAACGTAGCCATCCGAGCTTCAAGATGATAGGCGTGGGGATGGATTTTTCTGCGTCGCTCAACTTTCCTACGGCGCTCGCTACCCAGCTCACGCAGCACCCCATCTTTGCGTTTTATCCTGGTTCGAGTTTAGGTAATTTCACCCCCACAGAAGCCCTTGGATTTTTAAACCGTATCGCCAATGTGTGCCAGCAAGGTCAGGCGGGCTCTGGTTTGTTGATCGGGATTGATCTGGTCAAGTCGGCTGAGGTGCTTGAGCGGGCGTACGACGATGATCTTGGTGTGACTGCGGCGTTTAATCTCAATGTCTTGAGACACATCAACACCTTATTAGGTACGGATTTTGATGTCCGCGACTGGCAGCACAAGGCGCTTTTTAACGTTGCCGAATCGCGCATTGAGATGCACTTGCTGGCGCGTCACGCCGTCACAGTTCGCTGGGCCGAGCGTTCGCGTACTTTTCAGGTCGGAGAGGCGATTCACACAGAAAATTCCTACAAGTGGACCATTCCAAACTTTGCAGCGTTATTAAATCAGGCCGGGTTTTCGCATACACAGTACTGGACGGATCCGCAGGCGCAATACGCTTTGTTTTGGGCGCGTTAACCCGTCTCGCGTTTCAAGCTTCAGTTTTACTGGCCTGTTTACACAGACGCAGTTTCAACATAAAAGCCTATTCAGCACAGACCCTAAAGCCCGAATAAATATCTCGGCGCTCCGGGGTAAAAAAGTTGCGGTAATGCACGTTGCGTAAATACGGATGTGTCACCCACGCGGCACCGCGCAACACTTTGCGTGAGCCAAACCAGGGTGCGGAGTATTCGACATAAGGATGCGCACGAAAGCCCTCGAAGGGTTCAAAGTTGTCCGCGGTCCACTCCCACACCTCGCCCCATTCGAAATCTTCTTGCGTGTTTGCTGCCAGGTCCCATTCGGCTTCAGTTGGGAGCCTGCAGCCAGCCCATTGACAATAGGCCTGTGCGTCGTCCCAAGAGATGTGCGTCGCGCAAGCCTTGGGATTGAGCGGTTGCCAGGTCCCAAAGGTGTTGATCTCATAGGGCAGTGCGGTAAGGGACGATGAGAGTGGTGCAGCGATAGATTTTTCACGCACATAGAGCGGCAACCGATGACCGGTCGCCCTGATAAAGTTGAAATACTCTGCCCAGGTCACAGGCTCAAGCGCAATGGAAAATGCCTCGAGTGCGGTATCGCGTTGACCCACTTCGTTATCAAAACAAAAGAATTGACCAGAGAGTGTTTGCCAGTCTGTGCCCATCGACCATTGCGAGGCCTTGAAGTGTCGCATTGTCGTCATGGGCGGCTGATTGGCTAATCGTCGCGTATGGACAACGTTTGTCCATGTCGCCTCAAAAGGGATCTCTAGCGCTTGGGCCATATAGGCGCTTGCCTCGAGGTGCATGGCCTCATGTTGCAGCGCAAGCCAGTAAAAATACAAAGCGGGCGAACCATCTATTTCTTTTTCAAGACTACCTAAGGTCATGTCTAGCGTCTTTTTTAGAAACGCAAGACATTCCTTCGTTTGTAGTAATGGCAAACTCCAGCGGCTGTCGTGCCCGACTGTTGCACTGTCGTACCACGCATCTGCTGAGGCAACGACCGAAGGCAGGCGAGGGTGATGGATGTCTTGCAGCACGCCATCAGAACGCTGTTGGTTACGCGTCACCCAGTACTCTTGAAACCAGGCAAGATGACCCAACTCCCAAAGTGGGGGATTAAACTCCTCCTCAAGTGGCACGGTTAGTCTCCCGGCCCGCTGGTAGCAAGCAAAGGCTTCCAGCGTCTGAGCCCTGAGGGTTTTAAGCCCTTGGGTCAATATGTTTACTTTCGCCTGTCGCATGATTCTTGGTAAGCTTTTGATATGGCTATTTTACCTAACCCAACACGCTTGAATGTCGTCATCGTCAGCCCTGCGTTAGCCGCGGCCAATAATGGTAATTGGCAGACGGCACAGCGCTACGCACGCATGCTCCGTTCTTTTTGTCAGGTCAGGATTGTCCAGCGATGGGATGGCAGCGCTCAGGATCATGTGATGATTGCGCTTCATGCCCGCCGCAGCTATGCCTCAATTGCCGACTGGCACGTTCGCCATGGCGTAAGGGGTTTGGTCGTGGTGCTCACCGGGACCGACCTGTACCGCGATATCCAAAGCGATCCTGAGGCCCAGCAGTCTTTGCGTTGGGCCCATACTTTAGTCGTACTCCAAACAGAGGGTTTACAGGCGGTGCCTGAGGCGTTTCAGCCCAAAACAGTCGTGGCGTTTCAATCCACGACAACACGACAGACGTTGCCCAAAACAAGGCGCCACCTGCGCGCGGTCATGGTGGGCCATTTGCGGTCTGAAAAATCACCACAGACCTTTTTCAGGGCGGCAACACTGTTGGCCGCACATGCCGATATTCACCTGCAACATGTCGGTGGCGAGCACGACCCCGCGCTCGCGCGTGAGGCGCACGAGACCGCCGCCGTCTGTCCAAACTATGTTTTTTTAGGTGCACGTCCGCATGGGGTCACGCGTCGACTGATTCAGCGTGCCCATGTGTTGGTGCACCCCAGTGTGATGGAGGGGGGCGCGCACGTGGTCATGGAGGCAATCTGCAGTGGTGTGCCAGTGATCGCCTCTCGTATTTCTGGTAACGAGGGTATGTTGGGCCAGGATTACGCAGGTTTTTTCCCCACCGGGGATACAAATGCCTTGGCAGCCTTGTTATTGCGGGTGCGAAACGAACCCTCTTTTTATGCCCTGCTTAAGGACCAGTGTGCCTTGCGGGCCCCATTATTTGAACCTGCCCGAGAGCAAGAGCGATTGATTACAATCGTTGAACAATCTATTTCGTCTTAACTCCCAAGGAATCTCATGAAAACAATCGAGCCACGCCTCACGTCCCTGTCCCATGGTGGCGGTTGCGGATGCAAAATCGCGCCGGCCGTCTTGCATGAGATTTTGAAGGGCACGATGCAGATGCCGATCCCCAAAGAACTTATGGTTGGCATCGCGACAGCCGATGATGCGGCGGTCTATCGTTTAAACGATGAGCAGGCGTTGATCGCCACAACAGATTTCTTTATGCCGATCGTGGACGATCCGCACGAGTTTGGTCGTATCGCGGCCACCAATGCCATCAGTGACGTATATGCCATGGGTGGTCGTCCGATTTTGGCTTTGGCCCTCGTAGGGATGCCGATCAATGTGCTGTCAACAGAAACAATCGGTAAAGTCCTCGCAGGCGGTGCTTCGGTTTGCCGCGAAGCGGGTATTCCGATTGCGGGTGGTCATACGATTGACTCTGTCGAGGCAATCTACGGCTTAGTCGTCTTGGGTCTTGTCCATCCTGATCGTGTGAAACGCAACGATGGTGCCCGCAAGGGTGATGTGATGATCTTAGGCAAACCAGTCGGTGTGGGTATCTTGTCAGCAGCGTTAAAAAAAGAAGCGCTCGATGCGGCGGGGTATGCCTCAATGATTCACAACACGACCAAGCTCAATACACCAGGACCTGAGCTCGCTGAGCTTGAAGGTGTTCACGCGTTGACTGATGTCACAGGTTTTGGCTTGGCCGGTCACGCACTTGAAATCGCGCGAGGGGCGGATCTGACCGCTCAGATCAAATGGGCAGACGTACCGTTATTGCCAGGCGTTGTGGATTTGATTCAGGCCGGTATGGTGACAGGCGCCTCAGCGCGTAACTGGGACGGCTATGGGCAGGACGTGAGTCTGGCACCAGGTTTACCCGCCGAATGTCAGACACTGTTGACGGATCCCCAGACCAGTGGTGGCTTGCTGGTGTGTTGTGCGCCTGAGTCCGTACAGGACGTACTCGCCATTTTCAAGAAACACGATTTCGGTCATGCCAGCGTGATTGGTCAGGTGATGGACAAGCAGCCTGCAAGACTCGTAGTGGTCTAAGCGCAATGTGGCGAACCTTAGGCCTGAAGGTGATGCCTGCGGTGCTTGCAGTGGTCTGTGTGTGGGTGACACAGATCGCAAGCGCTGCCCCCTTTGTGGTGGGTTCTAAGCGTTTCACTGAGTCTTTCATTCTGGGTGAAATCATCGCACAGACCGTGCGCGATGCCGGTGTTACGAAGGTTCAACTCAAGTCAGGCATGGGTAACACCAGCATCTTGCTCGCAGCCCTCAAAAGCGGCGAAATCGATGTGTATCCCGAATACACCGGCACCATTGCGCGAGAAATACTGAAGACTGAGCAAGCGCTTTCTCTTGAGGAGATCAATGTTCGGCTCGCGCCAATGGGCTTGCGTGCGGGTGTGCCACTCGGCTTTAATAACTCTTACGTGTTGGCGCTGCGCAACGATTTGGCAAGCTCGCTCAACATTAAAACCATTTCTGATCTCAGTCGACACCCTAACTTGATCCTAGGTTTGTCGCACGAATTCATTGGCCGTGCGGATGGCTGGCGAGGGTTGTCGCAAGCGTATGGATTAGAGGCTTTGCGACCCCGTGGTCTTGACCATGGTCTGGCCTATGAGGCCATCGCAGCCAAAAAAATTGATCTGGTGGATGCGTATGGGACCGACTCCAAGCTCTCACGCTATGCGCTCACTGCACTCGAAGATGATCGTCATTTTTTCCCCAGTTACGAAGCGTTGTTGCTATTTCGCTCGGATGTGCCTGAGCGTTTTCCGTTGGCGTGGCAAGCATTACAAAAGCTCGAAAACGCTTTATCCCAACACACCATGCTCGCGCTCAACACCCGCGCTGAAATCGATCAACAAAGTTTTCCTGCCGTGGCCAAGCAGTTTTTGCAAAGTGCAGCTACCGGCGTGGCGTTGAGTGATACTAAACCCAGCAGTTTTATAACCATCCTGTTTGGCCCAGATTTTTTGCGTCTTTCAGGGCAGCACTTTTTTTTAGTGCTGAGTGCGCTTGCCTTAGCCTCTGTGGTGGGCATACCGTTAGGCGTCGTATGCTTTTATGCGCCTCGGCTTGGGCAGGTGGTTTTGGCAGTGACGAGCGTGATGCAGACAATCCCATCACTTGCCGTGCTGGCCTTTTTAATTACCGTGCTCGGAACCATCGGCACAGTCCCCGCGATTGTGGCTTTGTTTTTGTATGCGTTACTACCGATCGTCCAGAACACACATGCAGGTCTAAAAGAGATCCCTTCATCGATGCGTCAGGCTGCGACGGCGCTTGGCATCACAACGGGTCAGCGTCTCTGGCTGATAGAGTTGCCCTTGGCACGCGGAATGATTTTGTCAGGGGTTAAGATTTCTGCCGTGCTGTGCGTGGGCACAGCCACCATCGCAGCGTTTATCGGTGCAGGTGGTTTTGGTGAGCGCATTGTGCAAGGCCTTGCCCTTAACAACACGCAGCTTTTACTTGCTGGTGCGATTCCTGCCGCTGCGATGGCGCTTTTGATGCAAGGCGGATTTTTTCTTTTAGAAAAATACTTTACAACCAATGCGCCGCATCACGCTTGAGCGGACCTGCGCCGATAGACCAATTCATTTCAACCCCTGAGATACTCAGGGGCCACTTGATGCGTTTGGCAGGCCCCCAGCCTGTGTTCTCAATTGTGACGCTTAAGTCCCGTGGCGTTTCGGGTGCGAGCAAAGGTCGGCTCAGTCCTGCAGGATCCAAGGTTGTCAGCAACAGAGCACCAGTACGCGCCAGCGAGGCGCGTGCAATCGAACCAACACCTGTTTTGACACGTTGCTCAAGACCTCTGAGCACGGCTGTTGCCAACAAGTAACCTGTTGCGTGATCAAGCGCTTGGACTGGCAAGGGAAGTGGACGCGCATGCTGCGCAAGCTGCTGTCCAGCTTGAGCGATGCCAATGCTCATTTGCACCAAACTATCAAAGCCTCGGCGGTTGGCCCACGGTCCCGTAAAGCCATAGGCATCAAGAGAAACATCGACTAATCCTGGTCTGATACGCTGGCGTGCTTGAGCATCAAGACCCAGGCTTGCTAAGGCGTCGCTGCGATAACCATGGACAAGCACGTCTGCTGTGCTCAAAAGTTTGACCCACTGCGCACGTTGATCTGACTGATGTAGATCAAGTTCGGCGCAACGTTTACCGAGAGTCATTTCGGGGGCATTGGATTCATTCCACATAGGAGAGTCTATGCGCAGCACTTGTGCACCCAACCCTGCCAGCATGCGTGTGGCGGCTGGACCCGCCAGGACACGCGTCATGTCTAGCACTTTCAAACCTTTGAGCGGCTGAGCCTGTTCAAACGCCCAAGGTCCCGCGCTGCCTTGCTCACCCTCAGTCCAGGCAATCAGCGGCTCCTGCAAAAGCGCTTGCCCTTGTGGATGATGATGCCACTCGTGGGCAGAGCGCATCGTCGCTGCACAGCCCCCTGCAGCGAGAATCTGTGCTTCGAGCGCATCGCGTTTCCAGTACGAAACAGCCTGCGCCATGGCTTCGGGCGTCGCGGCACACCTCAGCACCCTAAGTGCAGCCTGTAGATGATGGAATGCATTGGTGTGCAAGCGCAACCAACCATCCTCAGCCAAATAGTCTGCTGCGCCTACCTCAGTGAATGTGGGTGGTACCCATCCCTGTGGCCTGATGGTTGAACCAAACCAAAAGGAGGCTAGGCGTCGATCGACCTGAACGGAGTGTGTCTGGTGGGGTTGATCGTCAGACGTATGAAGTGCCTCAAGAAGTGAGGAAGTGGCCAGGCCTGCAGCGCCCATAGAGGCCGCCGCAAGTGCTGTGACACAAAAGAATGAGGGAAGGCTACCTTGTCCAGTAAAGGAAACTCTGTGGGTTTCTGTCGCTGTACCTTTAGCCGCTTGCCAAATCGTCTCAAGCAAAGACCGACCTATTTCTGTCGTGGTGTTTGCAAGGTTGGTTTTTTGTTGTGGCATGGGGCTAGGTTTGGCGTAGAAGGTAGAAAGCAATTATAGGAAAAAGCTGATATAATTTTTGACTTTACAGCGCCCGTAGCTCAGTTGGATAGAGTACTTGGCTACGAACCAAGGGGTCGTGGGTTCGAATCCTGCCGGGCGCACCATAAAATCAGGGGCTTATGGATGAATTTCCATAAGCCCCTGTCCATTTTGGCGTGTAAACCTAGACTAATTTCATACTCTATTTGTCGTACATCTGTCACCACAATGTAAAAAATAGGGTTATTATTTAGCTATGACTACTGAATCCAAATCATCTCTTACATATCTGCGATTCCTGAATCTTTTTCACGCAATCAAGCAGATTCCTACATTTCCTTCGATGGATCCCGTCGAGGAGCGTCTGCTTGCAATGCTAGGTGTCAATTGGCACAACGGCAAAAAGGTCAGCGTCCTTGAGGCGATGGGTTTATCGACTGAAATCTCGGCCACGACTGCGCATCGCCGTCTCAAGACCCTGCGTAAAAAGGGTATGATCGACCTTGACACAGACAAGATCGATAGCCGTGTGAAATATGTTGTTCCTACTCCACTCGCGGAGCAGTACTTCGGCACACTTGGACAGGCGATCGACAAGGCGCATTTATCAGGCTGATCTAATGCTCTTTCCGCCACCTGGCGCTATGCATCAAACTAAATCAAATCATCGCCTCAGCATTGGGGCGATGTTTTTGTATGTAATGGGCGTCGCCATTGTGTGGGTGGCGCTCTACCTATCAAATAATTGGCTTTTTTCAGAAATCTACCTCAACAGCTTTATTAGCTGGATTTTTTTGCCTGCGGCGATTCGCATGTTGGCTGTGATGATTAACGGTTGGGCTGGGGCCTTGGGGTTGTTTTTTGGCGCGATCCTGACCAATCTCAGTCAACTTGAGCTCGAGCCACTCAATATGTTTGTGCTTGCGGGACTCTCCGCGCTCGGTCCACTCGCAGCCGTTCATCTTTGCACAAGATGGTTGCAACTTCCAGCTGATTTAGTTGGATTACAGCGGTCTCAGCTCTTAGTGTTCGCTTTTGCGGGAGCCATTTTTAATGTCATTCCCCATAATATTTTTTTCTATCTGTCAGGAATGTCTGATGACGTATGGTCTGGTGTGTTGCCGATGCTTGTTGGAGATCTGGCGGGCACGGTAATCGTGCTTTATGTTGCCAGTTTTTCTATTCGGATGGCAATCAAAGGCAAGCGGGCATAAGTTGTCGCCTACTGGTTAGACCCAACCGCGTAGCCAATGTTGTTGGTCTTTCAGGTCCCGCCAAGCTAGCCGAATGACGCGCCCAGTCATGACCGCCTCTAGCTCTATTTCAACCACAGGTGCGCCAAGTATTTCTGGCTCGATCACCTTTGTTACCCAAAAATGCTTTTCTTTGTGCGTGGGACGAACTGCACTCCACTTACTCAGTAAAAGCTTTTTTGGGTGTATGTGATTTTGCATGGAGACACAATCACTTTTCAATGGTGATGTTGCCGTCCGTAATAACTTTGTTCCACACGGCGCTTTCTTCAAGCATTTTCTTGGCAAACTCAGCCGAGCTGCCACCACCTGGATCAAAGCCAAGCTTGGCAAGTTGAGCAAGCACTTTTGGATCCTTTAGGGACTGATTCAAGGCCGCGTTGAGCTTGGTCAACACGGGCTCACTCATACCAGCTGGACCAAAGACGCCAAACCACGTGAGGGACTCATAGCCGGGCACAAAGTTAGTTAAAGGTGGAATGTCGGATGCAACAGAAAAGGGTTTGCTGGATGTCACAGCAAGCGCACGAATTTTTCCATCGCGAATATGGGGCAAGGACACCGAGATCGAGTCAAACATCATATCCAAACGGCCTGCCATTAAGTCTGGCATCGCCAACGCCGTGCCTTTGTAAGGCACATGCGTCATTTTTGTACCGGTCATGGCTAAAAACCGCTCAGCAGACAAATGAGGGATTCCGCCAGTACCCGCCGAACCAAAGTTCAGCTTGCCTGGATTTTTCTTGATGTACTCAATCAGTTCAGGCATCGTTTGAGCGGGTGAGGACAAGGGTACCACCACGACCTGAGGTGAAGACGCCAAGAACATGATGGGCGTGAAGTCTTTAGTAGGTGAATAGGGCATCTTTGGGTTAAGCAAAGGGCCGATCGTATGTGTGCTCGATGTCGCAATCAGAATTGTGTAGCCATCTGGTGCAGCACGTGCCACGGCCTCTGAGCCAATGACACCTGCGGCACCGGCGCGGTTTTCAACGACCACCGTTTGACCAAGCTCAGTCCCGAGCTGCTGCGCGACAACGCGTGACACGAGGTCAGTTGCGCCACCCGCAGGAAAAGGCACAATCACTTTAATGGGCTTGTTCGGGAAGGCCTGCGCAAAGGCCGTGGGCGCGGTCAAACAGGCGAGTGCGCTTAAGCCTGCAATCAGTGCGATGCGTCTGGTTTTCATGAGGATGACTCCAAGTAAATGTAATAAAAAATTCTATGACAGAATGCGTTAAACAGACTGAGCGTACTCTTTAATCGTAAGCGTTTGAGCAAGATCTTGTGAAACCTCAATCGGCATATCCATCATCCAAAAGGACAAGCCCTTACCATGGGTATCCAGGTTGAGCGCGTCGTTGACGCCGCCATCGAGAATACCTTCTAGGACAAAATTCATGGCCTTGAGCTTAGGCAATACGTAACGTGTGACTTTGTTCGGGTGGCGATAGCCAAACCATTCTGCGACTTTCTCTTCAGTGGCTTGCGCTACTAGCACGTCAAAGCAAGCTTGATCCCAGGCAATGACGCTGATGTTAGAGGTATTGCCCTTATCGCCGGCACGGCCATGCGCGAGCAGATAGAGAGGGAGTTGTGTGGTGGAAGGGCTCGTTGCGTTCATGCGCGCTGCTCCTCGACAAAGCTGTAGCCACAAGGGACGGATTCACGGGGGATGGTGCACGACAGGGTGTCGAGTCTGGGTCTGAGAGAAGTGCGCACGCCACCGCCTCCTGCTGGACCACAGCAATAAAGTGAGGTGACCTCACGCAGGATTTTTTCTGCGATGGCTTTGTCGATGTGGACACCTGCAACGCGCAGGCGGACATCGCGCGACTCAGGTAAACCTTTGCTCATGAGCTCGCCAGCATCATCACCAAAAATACTGATCGCGCCAATTAAGTCTACGCGCAAGGGCAGTAAGTGACCGATGCGTTTACGCACGGTTTCACCTGCAAGTGCAGCACGCTCTCGTGCGCGAAAGCCTGCGTAGGAGATCTCTGCCTCTGCCAAATAGCCGTTGTCATAACAGACATTGACTTTGAGCTCGGCAGGTTTTGGATGTCCCTGAATGCCTTCGATACGAATGCGATCAGGGCCTTCTTGCGTGATACTGGCTTCGGTAATGTCAGCGGTGACATCGGGCGTCAGGTAACGTGCGGGATCATGCACTTCATACAAAATTTGCTCGCGACCAGTTCGGTCATCGACGAGTCCGCCTGTGTCGCGGGCCTTAAACACCGAGAACGTGCCGTCTGCACGGATTTCAGCGATTGGAAAACCAATTCTATCCATGCCAGGGACTGATTTTTGACCAGGTACGCTGTAATAGCCGCCTGAAACTTGTGTGCCACACTCAAGCATGTGGCCTGCCATAGTGCCGCAGCCCATTTTGTGCCAGTCATCCATGGCCCAGCCAAAATGTGCAATGGCAGGACCCAAGGTCAGAGAGGGGTCCGACACGCGTCCAGTCACCACCACATCGGCCCCTTCTTTGAGTGCTTGCGCAATCTCCGAGGCGCCGATATAAGCATTGGCGCTGACAACGCGCGCGGGATCGATATTAGAGCCGAGCTTTTTCAGCAAAAACTTGAGTTGTTCAGGTTCTGTCAGATCGTCACCGTAGACGACTGCGATACGCGGAGTACGCAAATTTTGTTCGCGGGCGAGCGCGAAAATTCGCTGTGCGGCGGCTTGAGGATTCGCTGCTCCAAAATTACTCACAATTTGAATCTTGTGATCTAGGCAGCGTTTGAGTACGGGGCCCACAAGGTCCGCCAGCAAAGGCTCATAACCCATCTTGGGATCTTTACGTTTTTCAATTTGAGCCAGAGCGAGTGTACGCTCCGCAAGTGTTTCAAAATTGAGTACGCCGCCGCCCAGCGAAATCAGGGTGTCGACAACAGGGCCTGCGCCATCGGTTCGGTCACCGGAAAAGCCGGTTGCACAGCCAACATAAAGTGGTCGCTGTGCGGAGTCAGAGGAAGATAAAGTGCTCATTTATTTGCCTGATTAGTGAGAGTGACACCAGCAATAACAATCGCCCCGCCAATCACCATAGAGAGATAGATGGGTTCGTCGAGGATCAGATAGCCTAACAATAAGCCAAAAACAGGAACAAGGTTCGTAAAGACAACGGTTCGGGCCGGTCCAATCATTTTGACACCTTCGTTATACCAAATGAAGGCAATGGCCGAGCCAAATGTACCCAGATAGAAAATAGTAAAGAAATTGCTCCAGTTCAGCATTTCTGGTCTAAGTGCATCGATTTCTGTGAGTGCTGCCAGACCCAGTACGAGTGCGCCCCAAAGCGAGGCATAGGTAGTCGCCGCAATGGGAGAGAGGCCTCGCAATGCAAAGCGGCTGATGACGGTGTAACTCACCCAACTGACAATAGCGCCTAGCATCAGTAGTTCGCCCCAACCAAATGATTGCAATAAGCCTTGCGAGGCACCCAGAATGTCACCTTTTGTGACGATGGTGAGTGTGCCAATGAGCGCAAGAGCAATTCCACCCCAGCGATAAGGGCCAAGTTTTTCTTTCAGGATTAATGCCACCGTAACAGCAGTCATGATTGGGCTGAGTGCGACCAGCAGCGCGGTTTTCCCCGCGGGCATGCGTTCAAGAGCCCCAAAGAAAAATACGTTATAGAACGCCACGCCGGTTAAACCCAAAAGTAAGGTCACCCAAAGTTGTTTGTAACTAAGCTTTGGCAAGCCACCTTCGACGCGATAAGCAATCACGAGCAATAGTAAGGACGCCAATACAAAGCGACCGGTCGCCACCGTCAGTGGGGGCATGGCTTGAACCGCAATTCGGCCTGCGATAAACGTTGCACCCCAAAATAATGCGCAGAGTACGAGTTTGATGTAAGCCGAGCGAAGGGACTGCGAGGTCGGGGGCATACTCAAGAGTTTCTCAACTCACCACGTTGACCGGTTTTCCCTGCGCAAAAGCATTGAGATTGCCCACGATTCCATCCATGAGGCTGCGCATACCGTGTTCGTTGGCCCAAGTAATGTGAGGCGTGATGATCAGATTGGGCATGTGCATTTGTAATAGAGGGTGTTCAGCGGGAGGCGGTTCGACCGCCAGCACATCCAGTGCTACGCCACCCAGTTGCCCACTCAGTAAGCCATCCGCGACAGCTTGTTCGTTGATAAGAGGGCCCCGAGCAGTATTGATGAGCATGGCGCCGCGTTTCATCTGCGCGATCTCCGCTTGTCCGATCATGCTGCGCGTGGCTTCTGTGAGTGGACAGTGCAGCGTAATAATGTCGCTTTGTGCCAAAAGAGTTTCAAAACGGACATAGCCTGGCCGCACCTCAGGACGGTTGCGATGCTCGCCAAAGAGCACGTTCATGCCAAGCGCTTGTGCCAAGGTTGCGACCTCATTGCCAATCGCGCCTCGACCAAAAATACCAAGCGTGGCATCTCGAACGTTGAGCACCGGTGCGCCGTGGACGCAAAAGTGTGAGGAGACTGGCCAAGCCTGACGTGCTGTGGTTTGATAGTAGGGGAGTGCACGTCGAAGAGAAAAAATGAAACCTATCACGCCTTCACCTACGCTTTGGCGTGAATAGCCTGGCACGTTTGAAACGATCACTCCGTGTTCGCGGCAGGCCTGCAAATCCACACAGTCATAACCGGTCGCCGCGACACAGACAAATTTAAGCTTTGGCAGTCGCGCCAAAATACCTTGGGTCAGCCTGATCTTGTTCGTGATGCAGATATCTGCATCGGCGAGCGCCTGAACCACTGCGTCTGGATCTTGTGGCGTTGCGGGGAGATTCACCCATTTGGTGGCCCAGTCTGGGACCGGCAAGGGTGTTGGAATGGTGTCGCTGTCAAGAAATACGATTTGCATGGTTACACTTTGCCCAAATGTGGTCTGATATCTACTGCCGCTGATTCGGCAATTGAGCATTAAATCATGTTGGCGATCAGAGTGAACTTAGCGCAAGAGCAGGGCTCCAACCGAGTCTGAGGTTCAGTTATTGGATGGGCAAGCCTTTTACTGAATCTGAAGGGCTATCTGATCTAATATTTCTATATAAATCATAAGCTTAAATGAAAAATAATCAACAAAAGACAAGCAGTTTTTACTGGCTCCTCGCTTCTGTCATGACTGCAGCAGGACTTTGGTCAGCTCAGATTTCACTCGTGGATCTCTTGCCGGCAGCGCATGCTCAAGGGAGCTCTTACAAATTAACGGGTAAGGTTGTCCGCGTCTCTGATGGCGATACTGTCAATTTGTTAGTGGAGAATAGGCAGGAGCGTATTCGCCTGGCGAGTATTGACGCACCAGAAACGGCTCATGGCAGCAGTCAACCCGGGCAGCCTTTTGGTGAAGCTTCGCGAAAAAATCTTGCCGAATATGTGGCGGGTAAAACACTGACGGTGGTCTGTTTTGAAAAGGACCATTATGACCGCCATATTTGCGACATCCCTGTGAACGGGACGACCGCCAATCGCTTGCAAGTCGAGCAGGGTTATGCCTGGGCAAATCAACAGGCCAAGGGAAAGTATCTGCGCGATAAGTCTTTGCCTGAGCTAGAAAAATCTGCGCGCCAGAAAAAGCTGGGATTATGGGCTGAGCCGGGCGCTGTTGCACCGTGGGAGTGGCGTGTTGAATGTTGGAAAAATAAAAAATGCTCCTAAAGCGGCTGACCGGATGTCTTGTTCTGTTCGCAATCGTTGTGCTAACAGGTTGCGAACAACGCTCGCCCTCAGGCCATCCCTCGGCTGATTCTCCAATCAACAGCCCGTATGCAGCGGGTGCAGAGCAGCAAAATGTCTTGTACACCGCTTTTACACAGCGTTCCCCAAAGTACCTCGATCCTGCGCGTTCATACTCGACGGATGAGACGCCCTATACCTACAATATTTACGAGCCTTTGTACGGCTATCACTACCTCAAACGTCCATACGAACTGATTCCCCGTACGGCAACACACGTGGCTGAACCCGTCTTTTTAGACTGGCAGGGCAATATTCTTGATGCAGAGGCGCCCGCCACAGAGATTGTGGAAAGTGTCTACGACATTTCACTGCGTCCAGACGTGATGTACCAGCCCCACCCTGCTTTTGCGCGCAAGGAAGATGGTCGCTTTCAATATTGGCCTCTGGAGGGAGAGGCGTTTGAGGGCAAGTTTTCAATTCCAGATTTTCAATATACCGGCACCCGAGCGTTGACGGCGCAGGATTACGTTTACGCCTTGCGCAGGCTGGCGAGTCCTCGCGTGGCTTCACCAATTTTTTCGACCTTAGCTCAGCATATCGTCGGGATGGAAGCTTATGGCAAGCGATTGCGGGAAATCGATACCGAGCTTCGTCAGGACGTCCCAGTCGGTGCGCGGGATTTACCCTGGTTGGATCTGCGCAGTGTTGGGTTTGCTGGCATTGAGGCCTTGGATGAGCACACCCTTCGTATTCGCGTTAAAGGGTTATACCCGCAGTTCAAATATTGGCTCGCGATGACCTTTGTTGCACCCATTCCTTGGGAAGCGGAGCGCTTTTATAGTCAGCCAGGCATGGCGCAACGCAATCTCTCGCTGAATCACTGGCCGGTCGGCACGGGCCCCTATATGTTGACGGAGTCTCTACAAAATAGGCGTCACGTCCTTTCGCGTAATCCGAATTTTCGTGGCGAGCCCTATCCCTGTGAAGGCGAGCCGGGAGATCAAGCTGCTGGACTCTTAGCTGATTGCGGAAAAATGACGCCCTTCATTGATCGCATTGTTTTTAATATTGAAAAAGAAAGTATTCCACTGCAAGGCAAGTTCATGCAGGGCTATTACGACATCCCCCAAGTGGACCGGGGAGATACGGGTGTGGCCATGCTCGTAGCGGCAAGCGACTCGACTGAAAAAGCGGCCCTGTATGCCAAGCATGGGATTCAGCTTCCCACCACTGTCGAAGCGCAGATGCAGTATTTTGGTTTCAATTGGCGCGACCCGGTGGTGGGACAGGGCGATACACCTGAACAGCGGGTCCGCAATCGCAAATTACGTCAGGCCTTAAGCATTGCCTTTAACTGGGAGGAATTTGTCGCGATCTTTCAAAATGATCAGGCTCAGGTGGCTTACGGGCCGATCCCGCCCGGTATCCTTGGCTATGAGAGCGGCGAGTCAGGTTTCAATCGTGTGGTGTATGACGTCAAGGACGGTAAGCCACAACGTAAATCACTCGACGAAGCGAAACGTTTATTGGCCGAAGCGGGTTATCCAAACGGCAGGCATGAGAAAACTGGTGAACCGCTGGTGTTGCATTTTGATTCGGCAAGTGGTGCGGGCGGGTCAAGCCCCACGCTCGATTGGATGCGTCGACAGTTTGCCAACATTGGTGTGCAGCTCGATGTGCGTTCGACCGACTACAACCGCTTTCAGGAAAAAATGGCCCGAGGCGTCGCCCAAATGTATATGTGGGGCTGGGTGGCTGATTACCCCGATGCAGAAAACTTTTTGTTCTTGCTGTACGGGCCGAATGTCAAAGCAGGTAAGGGCGGTGAAAACGCCTCCAATTATGTCAACCCGGAGTACGACGCGCTCTTTGAAAGAATGCGTGACCTGCCGGATGGAGATGAAAAAGCCAAGGTGATCGCGGAGATGATAAAAATCCTTCAGGTGGATGCGCCGTGGATGTTTGGTGCCTTTCCTAAGTCTGGCGGTGCATTTCAGCAATGGGTCGGCAATGCCAAGCCGACACAAATGGTACGCAATACGCTGCAGTACATGAAGATTGATCCAGCATTGCGGGCCAAGAAAATTGCCGAATGGAATCCGCCGGTCTGGTGGCCACTAGGCGCATTGATTGCGCTGCTTGCTGCGATAGTGTGGCCCGCGTGGCGTGTATTACGCAGACAAGAACGTCTGAATGCATTTGGTGAACACGCACAGATGCATGATGCACCGCTTGAGCAATCGCAGGAGCCGCGCAAATGATGGCCTATATTATTCGGCGCTTAATGTACGGCGCGTTGATTTTGGTGGGCGTCAACGTGTTCACCTTTGTCTTGTTTTTTGCCGTCAATACCCCGGATGATATGGCGCGACTCGCCATTGGCGGGCAGCGTGTCAGCGCCGATGCCGTCGAAAAATGGAAAGCAGATCGCGGTTACGATAAGCCGCTATTTTTAAATACTGAGGTGGCTGGTCTCGGCAAATACACCGACACTATTTTTTATCAGCGCTCTGTACCCTTGTTGAAGTTTGATTTTGGTGCGTCGGATGAAGGTCGAGATATTGGCCGCGAAATCGGGGTGCGGATGTGGCCCAGTCTTGCCTTGGCCATTCCGACGTTCATTCTTGGGCTGTTGGTCAGCATCGCCTTTTCTTTATCGCAGGTCTTTTTTCGTACGACACGGCTCGATTTCTGGGGCGTCGTCTTATGTGTGTTGATGCTGTCGATCTCGGGTCTGTTTTATATCATCGCCGGTCAGTGGCTGTTTTCCAAGCTCTTGCGACTGGTACCGTATTCAGGCTTCGCCTGGGGTTGGGATGCGGTCAAATTTTTAGCTTTACCCATCTTGGTAGCGATCATCTCTAGGCTGGGACCTGAGGCGCGGTTTTATCGCAGCCTGTTTCTTGAGGAAATTGGTAAGGACTACGTTCGCACCGCTCGAGCGCGCGGCTTGAGTGAACGTATCGTTTTGTTTAAACATGTCCTGCGCAACGCAATGTTGCCGATTTTGACGGGTACGGTTTCGGCCTTGCCTTTGCTCTTTATGGGTAGTTTGATTGCCGAATCATTTTTTGGCATTCCAGGCTTGGGGAGTTACACGATTGATGCGATTGGCGCACAAGACTTTTCGGTCGTGCGCGCCATGGTATTTCTGGGCGCAAGCCTTTATATCGTCGGTTTGATTCTGGCGGATATTTCCTACACGCTCGCAGATCCGCGCGTGCGTTTCGAGTAGCCGCCATGCCTAAAATTGTTTTCCTCTGGACCGATATCGCAATCTTCGCACTGTTCGCTGCGACTCTAATCTATGCCTGGCATGTTTCACGCTCCCGCAATTTGCGTGCAACCTGGTCGAGAGTGGCACGTAGCGCGCCTGCGATGTGCTCGGCAGTGGTGCTCTCTGTGTTTGTCGTGATCGGCTTGCTCGACTCCATGCATTTTCAGCCGCGTTTGCCACCAGTGCCGGGGGCGCCTGCAACGGCTGCACCGGTATATGCACCCAAGGTGGTATCGGTACTCGATGTGTTACTTGAGGATACAGCGTTCGTACGACCAGAAAAAACGTACTCAGCGCCCTTAGCTTGGTTGCAGTTCACCAAAGAATCAATCCTGCAGGCGGGCGGTGCACCTACGCGAGATTTTCCGCGCTTGCGTTTTGGTGGTCGACATCTCGAGGATCCAGCTGCAGAGTGGGGCAGCGATGTAGGACGCCGAGCGGGACTAGGATTGCTGGGGGGCGCCTTGGTGGCGCTGTTGCTTTCAGGTGTGACGCTCTTATGTGTGGGCAAAGGCTCACGTGCTGAGGTCTTTAGGCAGATCGTGCACGGCGAGTCCGAACTCCCTTGGCGTGCGATGCTGATCACGGTCTTTGTGCTGTGTCTATTGCTAGGTGTGGTGTTTGGTTTGGCAACCGGTTATCACGTTCTTGGTACGGATCGCACAGGGAACGATGTCTTGTGGCAGGCCTTGAAAAGCATTCGCACCGCTTGGGTGATCGGCAGTCTCACCACGGTTGCGATGTTGCCACCGGCACTGATTTTGGGTATCGCCTCAGGATATTTTAAAGGCTGGATCGATGATGTGATCCAGTACGTTTACACCACGCTCACATCTATTCCAGGCGTGCTGTTGATCGCAGCGTGCGTGCTGATGATGCAGGTTTACATCGACACCCATCCCGGCCTGTTTCCGACGGCCGCTCAGCGCGCTGATCTGAGACTTTTTCTGCTGTGCATGATTTTGGGATTGACCGGTTGGGCGGGCTTATGTCGGTTATTACGTGCCGAGGCGCTCAAATTACGTGAGCTCGAGTACGTGCAGGCTGCCCGAGCATTCGGCATTTCTAATTGGCGCATCATGGCACGGCACTTGCTGCCAAACGTCATGCATATCGTCCTGATTACGGTGGTATTGGAGTTCTCTGGTCTGGTTCTGTATGAGGCCGTATTGTCCTATCTTGGAATTGGTGTCGATCCGAGCATGAACTCTTTTGGATCGATGATCGAAAAGTCCCGTTTTGAAATGTCGCGTGACCCGATGATCTGGTGGAATCTTCTTGCAGCATTTGTGTTCATGCTGGCTCTGGTGCTGGCGGCTAATTTATTTGCCGATGCAGTGCGCGATGCGTTTGATCCTCGCTCTAGAATGTTTCGCCCGAGACGCTTTAAGCTTTTCACAACGAATGATGTGCCAAAGTCTACTAAGGCGGTGGCCTCCTTGGCTGCTACAGACACCTCCGTTGCAAATACCGTTGCGATTGTTCCTGCGGACCCCACTGTCCTGGCGCACGACTTAGCTGAGCCCGCAGCAGCACCGATACTTGAGGTGCAAGACCTCGATGTTGTGATTGATACAGGTGAGGCCTGGCGCCATGCTGTTCAGGCCTTGGCGTTGACCGTGCATCGTGGCGAGACTTTTGCCTTAGTGGGCGAGTCTGGCTCAGGCAAGAGCATGACGGCGCTCGCGTTGATGAGACTGTTGCCCGAAGCTTTGCGCGTGACGCAGGGAAAAATTGTGGTTGGAGGCGTGGATATCAATGCGTTGTCTGAATCCTCGATGCGCGCTTTCAGGGGTGGGCGTGCAGGCATGATTTTTCAAGAGCCCGGCACCAGTCTGAACCCTGTCCTGCGTATTGGTGATCAGTTATGCGAGGCAATTGTCACGCATACGGATTTGCGTGGAGCCGCGGCGCGCGCGCGTGCGATCCAGTGGTTGCAACGCGTTGGCATTCCTGACCCCGAACAGCGTATTGATGATTATCCCTTTCAGTTTTCTGGAGGACAAAAACAGCGCATCATGATTGCGATTGCCTTGGCGGCAGAGCCTGAGTTATTGATTGCGGATGAGCCGACCACCGCACTAGATGTGACCGTTCAGGCACAAGTGCTAAGTTTGATTCGTGATATCCAGCAAGAACTCGGTATGGCGGTTTTGTTAATTACCCATGATTTAGCCGTTGTGCGTGATGTGGCCGACACTGTTGCGTTGATGCGCTTTGGTGAGATTGTTGAGACTGCGCCTGCAGAGCAATTTTTCAGAGCGCCTGAGCATCCTTATGCGCGAGAGTTATTTGCCGCGATCCCGTCTTTTGCGAAACGCGGTCAACCCTTGAGCGCGCATGCACCGACTGATTTGATACCGCACGCATCCCTTCAGCGCTTGCCCCTTAGCCCAGAGGGTCCATCTGCATTAGTGCCGCATGCGCAAGCCCCAGTCCTTTTGGTGGACCAATTAGCGGTCGGCTACCCAATTCGCAAGGGCTTGTTACGCAGGCAAGTTGGGGTTAACCAAGCGGTTCAGGCGGTAAGCTTTTCTCTGCAGATAGGGGAGACGCTTGCGCTTGTCGGGGCCTCAGGCTGCGGAAAGACAACCGTCGCCAAAGCTTTATTGAGATTGCTGGATTCGTCTGCAGTAATCTCAGGTGTCGCGAGATTGGGTGAACAAGATTTGCTCACAGCCTCCCGTCACGCAATGAAAACACTACGACGTCGGATTCAGATCGTATTCCAAGATCCCTTCGCTTCGCTTGATCCACGCATGCGCGTTCGAGAAATCTTGCACGAAGGTATCGTGGCACTGAGACCCGAGTGGACAGTTGAGCAACAGTCAGGGCGTATTTCAGCGTTGTTAACGCGTGTCGGTTTGCCCGATGATGCCGGAGATCGTTATCCGCATGAGTTTTCGGGTGGTCAGCGTCAGCGGATTGCGATCGCCCGCGCGTTAGCCGTCGAGCCCGAAGTGTTGATTTTGGATGAACCTACCTCGGCATTGGATGTGTCGGTTCAAGCGCAAATCCTTGATTTATTGACTGATTTACAAAAAGAAACCGGTATGGCTTACTTGTTTATTACGCATAACTTTAGCGTGGTGGAGTATCTGGCTGACCGCGTTGCGGTGATGGACGCAGGCAGAGTCGTGGAGTGGGGCGATGCGGCGCAGGTGTTGCAATCACCCAAGAGTATGGTGACGCGCGAATTGCTTGCAGCCGTGCCCAGACTAGGGTGATGTGCTTGTTGATAAAGGGTCTCCGTTATACTTTGTAGGACTTGTATTTTTCAATATTGCCCTTAATTTAGGTATATGGGACTCAAAGTTTTCGATTTGCAGTGTGAGCACGGTCACCTTTTTGAAGGGTGGTTCGGCTCGCATGAGGATTATGACTCGCAGCAAAGTCGTGGGATGCTGATATGCCCAATGTGTCAGAGCGCCACGATTGAAAAGCGCTTGTCAGCACCCAGACTCAACGTGGGGCATTTCGAGGATGAGCCGCCTGGCTCAGAGGCTGGTGGTGGCGGCGTTGCGAGCGTCTCACGTGAAACTGTCTTGGCAGCTTCGCCCGAGGCTCTCCAGTTAGCCAAAATTCAGGCCGCCATCATGCAACAGATGCGCGAGTTGGTCCGCAATACTGAAAATGTCGGGTCAGGTTTCGCCGATGAAGCCCGCCGCATTCATGAGGGTGAGTCCGAAGAACGACCCATTCGTGGTACGGCTACGGCCGAGGAGCGAGAGTCTTTGGTCGAAGAGGGTATCGCTGTCATTGCCTTACCAGATTTTCTCGATGCTGATCGATTGCAGTGATAACTCTCGCAGTTCAAGCACCCGTCACGCATTGCCGCACTGATTGCGGCGCCTGTTGTATCTCACCCTCTATTACGAGCCCAATACCTGGCATGCCTCACGGTAAGCCTGCTGGCGTGCCTTGTATTCACTTGCAACAAGATTTTCGCTGCGCGATCTTTGGTCAGCCAGAGCGACCCGCGTTTTGTGGCGGGCTCAAGCCATCAGTGGAAATGTGTGGAGAGGATCGGGAGTATGCGTTGCAGTGGCTGGGGGAGCTTGAGCGTGTAACGCGTTAATAATCCAATACTGATCAACTGATTGTCGTTAGCGACAGCAAAAGAGATGGGCAACATTTCTGTTGCCCATCTCTTTTAATGCTTTGATCTGAACGCACCTAAGCGTGCGTTCAATCAGATTACATCACCCGGCTACGGTACTCGCCAGTGCGCGTGTCGATCTCGATCTTGTCGCCAATCGCGCAGAACAAAGGTACTGGCAATTCATGACCGGTGTTGATTTTGGCAGGCTTCATGACCTTGCCTGAGGTGTCACCGCGCACGGCTGGCTCGGTGTAGACAATCTCGCGAACAAGCATCGTAGGCAATTCGATAGAAATTGCACGGCCGTCATAGAACACAACCTCAACGGGCATGCCTTCTTCGAGGTAATGCATGGCGTCCCCCATGCTGTCGGCTTCGATTTCATATTGGTTGAAATCAGCGTCCATGAACACATACATTGGATCGCCAAAGTACGAGTAGGAGCACTCTTTACGATCAAGTACGACTAATTCGAATTTTTCGTCTGCTTTGCAAACGTTTTCTGCGCCTGAACCGGTCAGCAGGTTTTTGAATTTGAATTTGACGACAGAGGCGTTACGGCCTGACTTGCTGTACTCGGCACGCTGAATGACCATTGGGTCTTTACCGATCATGATCACGTTGCCGACACGCAGCTCTTGTGCTGTTTTCATTCGAATAAACTCCGGTAGCTATTAGTCTCCGGGACTGTATAAGCCGGAGTTAGGGATAGAAAAGCCTTTCATTTTAGCCTTTCTGGGTTAAGTTTGCTTCACTCGCTTAACTTACTCAGGCAGAACGCCGCAAGCGCCGTGGCCAAGTCAGTCTTGGCTGTTTGACTGGTGCACAAGCGGTGTGAGTGTTGCTGCCAGATGTGAAAGTTTTCCGGTTGAAGCAGTTGTTGCAGTGCGCTGGCAAACCCAACGGTTTTAGTCCGGTTCGCTAGAGCGCCATTGTAGTCACCTGAGTATTTATATCCGGATCGATATATTTTGTGGGCGAGGCTTACTGGCTCAGTGCCGTCATCTACAGCAGCAGCATCCAACTGCGCACTCTCTGGATTCCAGTGCATCATGACATCACAAATATCCTCAGGAAATCCCGTTTGCACTAGCCATGCCCATAGTTTCTCCAGATGGGTGTTCTCTGTCTGGGGGTAGATCTGCCAGATCAAGGGCTTGCCAGCCCATATTCCACGGACAATGGAATCCTCACCACGGACAAAGTTCAGATCTGCGGTCCATAGGACTTTGTCGTATTCGGTTTGGGGTAAAAACGGCACACGTTCTATGAAGAGCTGTCCCTGTTGACCAGATGTATATTGCGGGTGGATGCCTTCGGGAATGAGCAAGACCGTTTGTCGTGTGTCTGCGCGAAGTACCTCGATGAGTGCGGCGACAGGCGCGTTGTCATAGCAGAATAAATTGACGAGCCTAGCTCCGAGAGTGTCTCGCATGAGAGGAAAAAGCGCAGCGACTGCAGCTTGACTTAAGCCCAGGTTTTCCAGGAATGCGCGTTGCGCTGCATGATCTGTTTGCCAGGTATCGCGCTGGGCAATCAGTGCGGATTCACGCAGCAATCCACCTGTTTGCTCAGTAAAACCGGGAAAGAAAAAATGCGAGGACAATCCGTCAGCGCGTAAAGATGGCAGTTTATGGCAGCCTTCGACCCAGTCCTCAGCACTTAGGTATTCAAGATTAATCCACAGGCATTCGGATCTTGCCGTTGGATGATGTCGCTGCGCACGTATGTATTCGACATACTGGGCTGGCAAATCACAAGAAAAAGAGGCAATCACGATTGGCGCGGGCGTGAAGTTGGTTGAATCTGGCCAATGGATGATGTCGATGCCATCAATGTTTTGAGTGACGGCAACGGATACGCGCGGCTCAAGTCGCTGAAAACTGCTCAGGTCATCGACCCAGAGTCTGATCCGCCAGTCATGCTCACGCTGGAGCTGGCGCACCAAACGCCAGGTCACTCCAATATCACCGTAATGATCAATCACCCGACAGAAGACGTCAGCCTGCATCATTAATGAAAATGCGTGGGTGCCGTTTCAGCGTCTGCTGGGAGTTCGGCATGCACCATTTCACCATTAGGGTTGGGAAAATAGGGTGCACCGCAGTCCTCACAAAACTCAGGCGACAAGATACCTGGCAAGCGACGGATGTCGTTGACGCCGCATTCTTTGAGGAGCGCAGCGATTTCCTCAATCGTTTCAACGGGTGGGGGCTCGTGATCCAACAAGGGCTCGTCATCTTCACGGCCATAGGTTGGCCACAAGCAGCCGTAAACCACCTCATTTTGATTCTTTTGGGTAAAGCCAATCCGGTATTCGTCCACGCGACGCTCTCCGCAAGCCGCGACAACGGCACGCAGTTGTGCCGCCTCGATATTGAGTGCCGCCCCCAACCATGAGACTGCCGCTTTGACCGAGAGGGGGCGCACACAACGATCGGCATCCCTGTTGCTCACATAATACGCATCGGGTGTCAAAATCTCAAAGCCGCAGCCCGGCAAGAGCGTTGAAAAAATACTCTTTGTGTCTTCCGTCCATTTTTCAAGGCATCCTTCGCGCGCTTTACCAAGTTCGCCAGGTTCTTCTTGCCAGCGAAATAAAGGCTTTCCCTCTGGAACAACCACTGCCGCGACAAGATAGCGCGTATCCGCCAACATGTTGAACGCTTCTGGCTCACTATTTAACGTAGGAGCCGTATAAGACGCCCCGAGTGCTGCCAGGCCAAGCTTTTGTAACCATTCCCATGTTTCGCAAAAGGTACGAGGCATTTGATCCAGGCTAGTCAGGTGAGGAAAGAGTGCAACCTGAGTGTCTCGCGCGAGTATGTGCGTTTGGAGATTTTCGCGTAACGCCTGGGCAGGTCCGGTCGGTACCTCGCAAGCGGGAATGCTGTAGCGCGTCCATGCCACCAATGGTGCGACAAATAGCAACACATCGTAGCGCTTGCCATCCTGTGTCATGGTGCAGGACTCTGAAAGAGTCTCGGCTTGCTCAATCAGGACTTCATAGCCGCCCAGATTGGTTTGTGAGAGGTGATCGAGCGCAGCGTCAATCGCTCCATCATTATTTGCCCGCATCAACTTGAGCAGCATGGTGGCCAGTTCGGTTTCCCAATAGCGATCTTCGACGCGACTGCCAGAACTATGAAGTGCAAGTGCGAGCGCCACCAAACGCGCAGCATCTCGCGTCAAACGGATGGAGCCAGGGGTCGAACGAAGACGTGCCATGTGTTTGCGTGCCTACCGACAAAAGAGGTCTAGTGTACCGAACTATCTCCCAAGGACCGGCAGGGACGGCATTTCTTAATTAAGCTGCAATCAGTTGCCGCAGGACAAAAGGCAAAATCCCTCCGTGCTGGTAGTAGTCGACTTCGATTGGAGTGTCAATACGCAACAACACAGCGACACGTTGGCTTGCGCCATTTGGGTTGTGAATGACCAAGGTGACGTCCTGTTGCGGCAAGATCCCGTTTTCAAGACCTTCAACATCAAAGGTTTCCACACCAGTCAAGCCGAGTGACGCGGCGCTGTCGTGCCCCTTAAACTGCAAAGGCAACACACCCATACCTACCAAGTTACTGCGGTGGATGCGCTCAAAACTCCGGGCAATGACCGCTTTGACCCCCAGCAGTTGAGTACCTTTTGCCGCCCAGTCACGCGACGAACCGGTGCCATACTCTTCACCGCCAAACACTACGGTCGGGATGCCGCTGGCAACATATTGCATGGCCGCCTCGTAAATGGAGACTTGTTCGCCGCCTGGTTGTAACAACGTCTGTCCACCTTCGACGCGTGAGCCATCGGTTCTGGCAGGAATCATTAAGTTTTTGATACGTACGTTGGCAAAAGTGCCGCGCATCATGATCTCGTGATTGCCACGGCGCGAGCCATAACTATTGAAGTCAGCTTTTTGGACGCCGTGCGCAAGCAACCACTGACCTGCAGGAGAGGTTTCACTAATCGAACCCGCCGGTGAAATATGGTCAGTCGTGACCGAGTCGCCAAAAATACCCAAGGTACGCGCGCCTCTGACGGCAGGCATTGGCTTGGGTTCCATTGTAAAGTCATCAAAAAATGGCGGTTCGGCGATATAGGTTGAGCTTGGCCAGTTGTAGACATCTCCAGTCACGCCCTCAATGTTTTGCCAGAGCTTGCCTGGCTTTTTCTCGACTTTGGCATAGTTGTTGCGGAACACCTTAGGATCCATCGCAAACTTCATCAGTTTCTCAACCTCTCTCGCACTCGGCCAGATATCGCCGAGGTAGACCGGACCATGTTTTCCTTCACCAACGGGTTCGGTCATCAAGTCACGCATCATATTGCCGGCAAGCGCGTAGGCGACCACCAGCGGAGGCGAGGCAAGAAAGTTTGCTTTCAAGTTGGGATGAATACGCGCTTCAAAGTTCCGGTTGCCTGACAGTACAGCTGCGCAAATGAGGTCGTTGTCGATAATGGCTTGGTTAAAGTCTGCGGCCAGATCTCCCGCATTACCAATACAGGTTGTGCAACCATAGGCTGCGACATCAAAACCGAGTTGATCCAGATAGGGCAGCAAACCCGCACGCTCCAGATATTCAGTGACGACCCGCGAACCCGGTGCGAGTGATGTTTTGACATGCGCAGGGACTTTGAGACCCGCCTTCACGGCTTTTTTAGCGAGTAAACCGGCCGCTAACATGACGCTCGGGTTAGACGTATTGGTGCAAGAAGTTATACCTGCGATCAAAATGTCGCCGTTGTGAAGTGTTTTTCCAGAAGAAGTCGTAAAGGTTTTGTTGAGCTTGGCGGCTGGCTGATTAAAACCGTTATCCGCAATCGGTTTAGCGTAAAGTTTTTTAAAGGTTTTCTTCACCTCTCCGATTTCAATTCGATCTTGTGGGCGCTTTGGTCCAGCAAGAGAAGGCACAACCGAATTGAGATCCAGTTTCACAACTTTGGTGAAGTTGATGTCGGCGGCATTGGGAACACCAAACATTTCCTGCGCCTTGAAATACGCCTCGAGTGCCTGGACTTCGTCTTTGGTGCGACCGGTTCCGTTGAAATAATCGATCGTGCGGTGATCGACGGGAAAAAATCCCATCGTAGCGCCATACTCGGGTGCCATATTGGCAATGGTGGCACGGTCTGTCACCGATAGCTTGGCCGTGCCAGGTCCACAAAATTCGACAAACTTGCCGACCACTTTTTCTTTGCGTAATAACTCTGTGATTGTGAGCACGAGGTCTGTTGCCGTGACACCGCCACGCAACTCACCTGTGAGCTCGACGCCCACAACGTCTGGGGTCAAAAAGTACACGGGCTGGCCTAACATGCCGGCTTCGGCCTCAATCCCGCCGACCCCCCAGCCTACGACGCCAATACCGTTAATCATGGTGGTATGACTATCGGTACCGACGAGAGAATCTGGGTAGTACACATCATGTTCTTTATTGTGATGTACACCGCGTGCGAGATACTCAAGGTTGATCTGGTGCACGATGCCGAAACCGGGAGGCACCACGCCAAACGTATCAAATGCTTGCATACCCCATTTCAGAAATTGGTAACGTTCCTTGTTGCGCGAAAACTCAACTTTCATGTTGAGATCGAGTGCGTCCTTGGTTCCAAAATAATCAATCATGACAGAGTGATCGACGACCAAGTCAACGGGTACCAGTGGCTCGATCGCTGTTGCGTCTTTCCCCATTTTCTGAGCAACGGCACGCATGGCGGCGAGATCAGCTAGCAACGGCACGCCAGTAAAGTCTTGGAGGACAACGCGTGCCACGACAAAGGGAATTTCCAGTTCGCGCTTGCTCTTGGGCTGCCACGCAGCAAGCTCACGGATATGACTTTCAGTGACTTTTTTTCCGTCACAGTTGCGCAGCACCGACTCCAGCACAATCCGAATCGACATAGGCAGTCGAGAGACATCGATGCCAAGGGACGCACCGAGTGCCGGCAGCGAATAAAAGTGCGCTTCTTTTTTACCGATCTTGAATTTTTTAAGCGTGTTCAGTGTGTCGTGTTTCATGGCGAACGCTCCAAGGTGTAGATCTCTTTATCCTACACCAGCAAACGTACTGCACACAATAAAAAATCCTCCTGTGAAGAGATCCACAGGAGGATTAGACAGCTTAGACTGCTCTAAAAAGGTATCCTAGCGCAATCTGCCGAGAGACCAGACTTAGATGGCGTCGGCCACATCCTTGTAATCAGGGATCTGATCAAAATTGAGGTATTTGTAGATCTGGGCGCTGCTGTCTTTGAGCACGCCCATGTCTAGCATGTACTCTTCTTTGGTTGGAATCCGACCGAGTTTTGAGCAAATCGCGGCCAATTCGGCTGAACCCAGATACACATTGGTATTTTTGCCTAGACGGTTGGGGAAGTTGCGTGTGCTGGTAGACATCACAGTTGCACCTTCGCGAACCTGTGCTTGGTTACCCATACATAAAGAGCAGCCTGGCTGCTCAGTGCGCGCACCTGCCGAACCAAAAACGCCGTAGTGGCCCTCTTCAGTCAACTGTGCAGCATCCATCTTAGTCGGAGGTGCGATCCAGAGCTTGACAGGCATATCGCGCTTGCCTTCGAGCAGCTTGGACGCGGCACGGAAATGACCAATATTAGTCATGCAGCTACCAATGAACACTTCGTCAATCTTAGTGCCAGAAACTTCTGACAACATTTTGACGTCATCAGGATCATTCGGGCAGGCCACGATGGGCTCATGAATGTCGGCGAGGTCGATTTCAATTACGGCGGCGTACTCGGCGTCTGCATCGGGCTGGAGCAACTGGGGATTGGCTAACCAGGCTTCCATCGCCTGAATACGACGCGTTAGGCTGCGCTCGTCCTCGTAACCATTGGCAATCATCCACTTCAACATCACGATGTTGCTGTTGATGTACTCGATGATGGGCTCTTTGTTCAAGCGCACAGTACAACCCGCAGCGGAACGCTCAGCCGACGCGTCTGACAATTCAAAAGCCTGTTCGGCTTTGAGGTTTGGGAGGCCTTCGATTTCGAGGATACGGCCAGAGAAGATGTTGATCTTGTTTGACTTGTCTACAGTCATGAGGCCAGCTTTGATCGCATACAAAGGAATGGCGCTGACCAAATCACGCAAGGTGACACCGGGTTGCATTGTGCCCTTGAAACGGACCAGCACGGACTCAGGCATGTCCAGAGGCATCACGCCGGTCGCAGCAGCAAACGCCACCAAACCAGAGCCTGCAGGGAAGCTGATACCGATTGGGAAACGTGTATGCGAGTCACCGCCTGTGCCCACTGTATCGGGCAACAACATACGGTTGAGCCAAGAGTGAATCACGCCGTCACCGGGACGCAGCGAGATCCCGCCGCGGTTGCTCATAAACTCAGGGAGTGTGTGATGCGTTTTGACGTCTACGGGCTTTGGGTATGCCGAGGTGTGGCAAAACGATTGCATCACGAGGTCAGCAGAAAAGCCCAAGCAGGCCAAGTCTTTCAACTCGTCACGTGTCATGGGGCCGGTGGTGTCCTGGCTACCCACGGAAGTCATCTTGGGCTCACAGTAGGCACCGGGGCGCACGCCCTGGCCTTCAGGCAGGCCACACGCGCGACCCACCATTTTTTGAGCCAAGGTAAAGCCTTTGGTAGAGGAGGCTGGATTTTGTGGAAAGCGGAACAAGGTCGAAGCTGGCAAACCGAGTGCTTCGCGTGCTTTGCCAGTCAGCCCGCGGCCGACGATCAGCGGAATACGTCCACCGGCACGGACTTCGTCAAACAGTACCTCTGACTTCACTTGAAACTTTGCAATGACCTTGCCATCTTTCAAGGCTTCGCCGTCATAAGGGCGCAACTCGATCTCATCGCCCATGTTCATGTTGGAGACATCGAGCTCGATGGGCAGGGCGCCAGCATCTTCCATTGTGTTGTAGAAAATTGGGGCAATTTTGTTGCCCAGACAGACACCACCAAAGCGCTTGTTGGGGACAAACGGAATATCTTCACCTGTAAACCACAAGACGGAGTTTGTCGCAGATTTGCGTGAAGAGCCCGTTCCAACAACATCACCCACATAAGCAACAAGATTGCCTTTTTTCTTGAGATCGTAAATGAACTTAACAGGACCCGTCTTGCCTGGCTCTTGTGGCTCGATCCCTGGACGTGGATTCTTGAGCATTGCCAAGGCGTGCAAAGGAATGTCAGGACGGCTCCAAGCATCCGGAGCAGGGGACAGATCGTCCGTATTAGATTCTCCCGTCACTTTCAACACAGTAATTTTGAGACTTTTTGGGACTTCGGGGCGGCTGGTAAACCACTCGCCATCCGCCCAGCTTTGCATCACAGCTTTGGCGTTGGCATTGCCTTTTTCAGCTTTTTCTTTCACGTCGTGAAAGGCGTCAAACATCAACAATGTTTTCTTGAGACCGTTTGCAGCAATCGTGCCGACTTCTTTGTCATCCAACAGCTCAACCAATGGCCCGATGTTATAGCCGCCGAGCATCGTGCCCAGCAACTCAGTAGCCTTGGCGCGCGAAATCAGCGCACATTTCTCTGAACCCAACGCAACGGCTGCAAGATAAGACGCCTTAACTTTAGCGGCATCATCTACACCTGCGGGCACGCGATGCGTGATCAGCTCGACGAGTGCATCGCCTTCGCCTGCAGGAGGTGCTTTAAGCAGTTCGATGAGGTCAGCAGTCTGGTGAGCTGAAAGCGGTAGGGGAGGGATACCAAGGATTGCGCGTTCGGCAACATGTTGGCGATAGGCTTGTAGCATGTGAGCGCCTTTCTATGTGGTGAAGGATGGAATGATTGTAAAGCGAAGAGCTTAGTGTCGCAAGTGTCTTATATCTTATATAAGACTATAAAGATAAGTAAGTCTTAATTCATCAGAGGTGCGTAAAAGGGGTGTTTTTTGATGTAAGCCGCCACATAGCTGCGCTGAGGAATGACCCTCCAGCCTTGTGACTGTGCATAGTCCAAAGCAAATTTGGTGATTTCAGCGGCTAGACCGCGTCCGCCGAGCTCGCTGGGAACACCTGTATGGGTGATGGTCATCGTGTTGCTATTTAGGGTGTAATCGAGCACGCAGCGATAGCCTTCAAGCCTGAGCTCAAAGCATTTGCCTGTGACATTGTGTTCGATCGTGCTCATCCATTAAGACCCTATGATTAAAAGCGCCCAAAGTCCTAACATTGCAACAACGCCCACCGCGCAGCTACCCCAGAGTCCAACAATAGGCCAGCGAACACTCATCGGTAGTTTCACTGGATCGACGTGCGACAACAACCGGTTCGCGTTGCTGGCAAAAGATGCGGTAGATTTGTAAAAAAGGATTCGTAAAAAGTAGTCCAACGTAATTGTCAATCTGATACTAATCGGCAGGTCATCAAATCTACGCTGACTAAGATAGGGATGTTTAAAGCGAGCATTCACTTCGTTGATTTTAAAAAACCACAGATACGCACCAGAAATGAAAAATACAAAGGAGCAAGTGACGAAAAACGTAAAAGTCAGAACGAGTGCATGAGAAAAATATTGTTGCATAGTGCCTACTTGATCGTTGAAAAGTGTTCGTGCGGATTAGCCCGGAACGCGAACCCAGCCTTCCATGAGGACACGGGCGCTGCGACTCATGATGGCTTTGGTGACTTGCCACTCTCCGTCGACTTGATTGGCCTGTGCACCGACGCGTAAGGTTCCTGAGGGATGTCCAAAACGCACAGCGTCCAAGTTGCCGCCACCCGCAGCGAGATTGACTAGCGTGCCAGGAACAGCCGCTGCAGTGCCGATGGCGACAGCCGCAGTGCCCATCATTGCGTGGTGGAGTTTGCCCATCGATAATGCGCGAACTAACACATTGACATCCGCCGCTGAGATCGCTTTGCCACTAGACGCAATGTAATCGGCAGGCTTGGCAACGAACGCGACCTTGGGGGTGTGTTGACGTTTAGCAGCCTCGTCGAGATGACTGATGAGCCCCATGCGCAGCGCACCATGAGCACGGATTTTTTCAAACATTTCCAGAGCTGCCGTATCGCTATTGATATCGTCTTGAAGCTCGGTGCCTTTGTAGCCTACGGAGTCTGCATTGATAAAAATCGTAGGAATACCAGCATTGATCATGGTCGCTTTTAGTGTGCCCACGCCGGGAACGACCAGATCGTCCACCAGATTGCCTGTCGGGAACATTGCACCACCACCGCCTTCTTCTTCGGCTGCAGGGTCCATAAACTCCAGTTGCACTTCAGCTGCAGGAAAGGTGACACCATCAAGCTCGAAATCTCCCGTCTCTTGCACAGCACCGTCTGTCATCTGCACGTGAGAAATAATCGTTTTACCAATGTTTGCTTGCCAAATCCGGACTGTTGCAATGCCATTTTTTGGAATGCGATCAGGGTCAACTAAACCATTGCTAATGCTAAAAGGGCCCACAGCAGCAGACAGATTGCCGCAATTGCCACTCCAGTCGATGAAAGGCTTGTCAATTGAGACCTGCCCAAATAAATAGTCCACATCATGATCTGGACGCGCGCTTTTAGCCAGGATGACCGTTTTACTGGTGCTCGAGGTTGCGGCACCCATGCCATCGGTTTGTTTGCCGTAAGGGTCTGGGCTGCCGATGACGCGCATGAGCAGTGCATCGCGCGCAGCACCAGGTACCTGCGTGGCGGGCGGCATATCCTGCAAGCGAAAGAAAACGCCTTTGCTAGTGCCGCCACGCATATAGGTGGCAGGAACTTTAATTTGAGGTGCGTACGTCATTTAAAAGTTTCCTAAAGTAATGACTCTCAGTTGAGCCAAGCGGAGCCCTCCATGAGGACCCGCTTTTGTCGTTAAGCCGCTGCTGTTGATTCTAGGAAGTCTTGGGCGAAACGCTGCAAGACTCCGCCAGCTTCGTAAATTGAAACTTCTTCGGCTGTGTCGAGACGACAAGTCATCGGGACCTCAAGCCGTTCACCGCTTTTGCGCGTGATCACTAGGGTGAGGGTCGCAAGTGGAGTCGGTTTGCCCAGCACGTCATAGGTCTCAGTGCCATCAAGCTGCAAGGTCTTGCGATCGACGCCAGCTTTAAACTCAAGCGGCAACACGCCCATGCCCACTAGGTTAGTGCGATGAATACGCTCAAAGCCCTCAGCCGCAATCGCCTCAACGCCCGCAAGGCGAACGCCTTTGGCCGCCCAGTCGCGCGAGGAACCCTGACCATAGTCTGCGCCTGCCACGATGATCAATGGCTGTTTTCGCTCCATATAAGTCTCGATCGCTTCCCACATACGTGTGACCTTGCCTTCTGGCTCTATGCGCGCCAGAGAGCCCTGTTTGACCTTACCGTTTTCCAGCACCATCTCGTTTAGGAGCTTGGGGTTGGCAAACGTTGCGCGCTGCGCCGTCAGATGGTCGCCGCGGTGAGTGGCGTAGGAGTTAAAGTCCTCTTCAGGCAAGCCCATTTTTTCGAGATATTCGCCCGCCGCGCTATTTAGCATGATTGCATTCGAAGGTGATAAGTGATCCGTTGTGATGTTGTCACCCAAGACCGCCAGAGGACGCATCCCTTTTAATTCACGCGCACCCGCAAGAGCGCCTTCCCAGTAAGGGGGGCGACGGATGTAGGTGCTCTGTGGGCGCCAGTCATACAGTGGATTGAGCTTCTCACCAGTATCCACCGTGGCGGCGAACATCGGCTCATACACCTTGCGGAACTGTTCGGGCTTGACGCTGGCTTTGACGATGGCATCAATCTCCTCGTCGGATGGCCAAATATCCTTGAGCATGACAGGTTTGCCGTCATGGCCGGTGCCTAGGACGTCTTTCTCAATGTCAAAACGGATGGTGCCCGCGATCGCATAGGCCACCACTAAAGGAGGAGAGGCCAGAAATGCTTGTTTGGCATAGGGATGAATGCGACCGTCAAAGTTACGGTTGCCAGATAGCACAGCCGAAGCATACAAATCTCGATCAATGATTTCCTGTTGAATCACAGGATCCAGCGCACCGCTCATGCCGTTACAGGTCGTGCAGGCAAAGCCGACAATGCCAAAGCCAAGTGTTTCGAGCTCAGCTAATAATTTTGCGTCGTTAAGGTAAAGCTCAACAGTTTTCGATCCCGGTGCGAGAGAGCTCTTGACCCAAGGCTTGCGCTTGAGTCCTCGCGCGTTAGCATTGCGCGCCAACAAGCCAGCTGCAATCACATTACGTGGATTGCTGGTGTTGGTACAGCTCGTAATCGCCGCAATAATCACCGCACCATCAGGCATCAGACCGGGGTCATTCTCTACCTTGCCGGAAATGCCCTTGGCAGCGAGATCGGTCGTGGCGACACGGCGATGTGGATTAGAGGGGCCTGCGATGTTTCTGACGACTGAGGACAAGTCGAAATGCAAGACGCGTTCATACTCAGCGGTCTTGAGGCTATCGGCCCACAGACCTGTCTGCTTGGCATAGGTCTCAACAAGTTTGACTTGCTCGGTCTCACGACCTGTCAAGGTCAGATAGTCGATGGTTTGCCGATCGATATAAAACATGGCCGCTGTCGCGCCGTACTCAGGTGTCATGTTTGAGATCGTTGCACGATCTCCGAGTGTCAGGTGCGCCGCACCTTCGCCGAAAAATTCGAGGTAAGACGACACCACTTTTTGACTACGTAAATACTCTGTGAGCGCCAACACTAAATCGGTGGCGGTGATGCCTGGTTGCAATTTGCCGGTCAACTCTACACCAATAATGTCCGGCAGTCTCATCCACGAAGCGCGACCGAGCATCACGCTCTCGGCTTCTAGGCCGCCCACGCCAATGGCGATGACACCAAGCGCGTCCACGTGCGGCGTGTGACTGTCTGTGCCAACCAAGGTATCCGGAAACGCGACACCCTCTTGGGCATGCACAACTGGCGACATGCGCTCCAGATTGATCTGGTGCATGATGCCGTTGCCGGGAGGAATCACATCAACGTTTTTAAAGGTCTTTTTTGTCCAGTTAATAAAATGGAAGCGATCTTCGTTGCGTCGATCTTCGATAGCACGGTTTTTTTCAAACGCGTCCGGATCGAAACCACCACACTCGACGGCCAAGGAGTGATCGACAATCAATTGCGTCGGCACGACCGGATTGACAAGTGCGGGATCTCCGCCTTGCGCTGCGATCGCATCCCTCAAACCTGCCAGATCCACCAGCGCGGTTTGCCCAAGAATGTCATGACAAACCACCCTGGCAGGAAACCAGGGAAAATCTAGGTCACGTTTGCGTTCGATGATTTGAGTCAACGAAGCGACAAGTGTCGCGGGGTCGCAACGACGCACCAAATTTTCGGCCAATACACGCGAGGTGTAAGGCAACGTGTCGTACGAACCAGGTTTGATAGCATCGACCGCCGCACGGGTGTCGAAGTAATCAAGCTTGGTGCCTGGAAGAGGTTTGCGATTCGCAGTGTTCATATTGTTGAGGCTGATTAACGACGTTTGGCGAGAGGCACGAATTTCTGATCATCAGGGCCGGTGTAGTTGGCTGCCGGACGAATGATCTTATTGTCGATACGTTGCTCGATGATGTGCGCGGACCAACCTGCCGTGCGTGCGATCACGAACAGAGGTGTAAACATCGCAGTGGGGACGCCCATCATGTGATAAGACACGGCTGAAAACCAGTCGAGGTTAGCAAACATGTTCTTTGCGTCCCACATCACAGCCTCAAGACGATCGGCGATGTCATACATCTTGGTGGTGCCGGCTTTCTTTGAGAGACGCAAGGCTACATCTTTAATCACCTTGTTGCGTGGATCAGAGATTGTGTAGACAGGGTGACCAAAGCCGATGATGACTTCTTTGTTTTCAACACGTGCACGAATATCCGCTTCGGCTTCGTCAGGAGTTTCGTAGCGTTTTTGAACTTCAAAAGCCACTTCGTTTGCGCCACCATGCTTGGGACCGCGCAGCGCGCCGATACCGCCAGTAATTGCAGAGTACATGTCAGAGCCTGTACCTGCGATTACGCGGCAGGCAAAGGTCGAGGCATTGAACTCGTGCTCTGCGTACAAAATGAGCGAGGTGTGCATCGCACGCACCCAGTCTGCATTGGGTTTTTTGCCATGCAGCAGGTGCAAGAAGTGTGCGCCGATCGAGTCGTCATCGGTTTGTACGTCGATGATGCGACCGTTGTGGCTAAAGTGATACCAGTAGAGCAGGGCAGAGCCGAGGTTAGCCATGAGGCGATCTGCAATGTCACGTGCATCAGGCGTGTTGTGATCTTCTTTTTCGGGCAGGATGCAGCCCAGTGCCGAGGTGGCGGTCCGCATCACGTCCATGGGATGGCTTGCGGCAGGTAGCGACTCGAGAACCGTTTGCAGCTGTGCGGGCAAACCGCGCATCGAGCGCAGCTTTTCTTTATAAGCAGCCAACTCAGCCTTGTTAGGTAGTTTGCCGTGAATCAGCAGGTGTGCGATTTCCTCGAACTCGCTTGTGTCGGCGAAATCAAGAATGTCATACCCGCGGTAGTGCAAGTCGTTACCGCTGCGACCGACGGTACACAGGGCAGTATTACCTGCCGTCACACCCGACAATGCAACAGATTTTTTTGGTTTAAAGACAGGGGCTGCAGTCTCGACAGCTTTTGCTGGAGCGGCGCGTTTTACTGGTTTTTTTGTCGTGACCATGTTGGTTTCCTCAATCAATTATTTGGATTTGCCTTGGGCAAACAGCACATCGAGTTTGCCTTCGAATTCATGATAATTGATCCGATCGTATAACTCTTCACGCGTTTGCATGATGTCAATGACGTTGCGCTGGTGACCATCGCGGCGGATGGCTGTATACACCGTCTCTGCAGCTTTGTTCATGGCACGGAAAGCGGAAAGCGGGTAGAGCACCATGCCCACGCCTGAGCTACGCAACTCTTCGACTGAAAAAAGTGGCGTTTGACCAAATTCTGTAATGTTTGCGAGCAAAGGTACGCTGACGGCTTTAGAAAACTTTTCAAACGTTGCAAGGTCGTAGGCGGCTTCAGCAAAAACCGCATCTGCACCCGCTTCAACGCAGGCAATCGCACGCTCAATCGCAGCATCGACGCCGTGCGAGGCAATTGCATCGGTGCGTGCGATCAGGTAGAAACTGTCATCGGGACGGGCATCAGCTGCGGCTTTGACGCGGTCGCGCATTTCTTCTGTTGAAACGATTTCTTTGCCTGGGCGGTGGCCGCAACGCTTGGCACCGACCTGGTCTTCGATGTGACAGCCCGCTGCGCCGAACTTGCTCAAGCTTTGAATGGTTCGTGCGATATTAAAGGCCGAGGGACCAAAGCCAGTGTCGATATCGACGATCAAAGGTGTATCGCATACGTCAGTGATGCGACGCACATCAGTCAGCACATCATCCAGGGTGTTGATTCCCAGGTCTGGTAAACCCAGAGAGCCTGCCGCGACACCGCCACCGGAGAGGTAAATGGCTTTAAAGCCGGCACGCTTGGCAAGCAACGCGTGGTTGGCGTTGATAGCGCCGATAATTTGCAGGGGCTTCTCTGCCGCGAGTGCTTCGCGAAACCGTTGACCAGCGGGGGCTTGTTTGGACATATTAATCTCCGTGAAGAATATTGATCTTTTGAAAAATGATCTGATAAAAAAATGGGCCCTTATGAGGCCCATTAACTCGGTGCTTACTTGAGCAAATGAGCGACTGCGTCGCGTTCTTCTGTCAGCTCTTTAAGTGTCAGGTCCATACGCTCGCGCGAGAACGTATCCACCTCAAGACCAGTCACGCGGTGATATTCTCCGCCTTCGCAGGTCACGGGAACACCGTACATGATGCCTTCGGGTATACCGTAGGTGCCATCCGAAGGCACGCCCATCGTGACCCATTTTCCATTTGATCCTAGCACCCAATCACGGACGTGATCAATGGCAGCATTGGCGGCTGAAGCGGCTGAAGACAAGCCGCGCGCTTCAATGATAGCCGCGCCACGCTTACCGACGGTCGGCAAGAACACATCGCGATTCCAAGCTGCATCGTTAATCAGCTTTTCAACGCTTTGGCCGCCAATGGTGGCGAAGCGGTAGTCCGCATACATGGTAGGTGAGTGGTTGCCCCAGACCGCCAATTTTTGAATGTCTGCCACAGGCTTGCCCATTTTTGAAGCCAACTGTGACAAAGCACGGTTGTGATCTAGGCGAAGCATGGCGGTAAAGTTTTTCGCTGGCAGACTAGGCGCAGATTTCATTGCGATGTAAGCGTTGGTGTTGGCGGGGTTGCCGACCACCAGCACTTTGACGTTGCGGTTTGCCACTGCGTTCAGTGCTTTACCTTGAGCGGTGAAAATGGCGGCATTTACAGCCAACAGATCTGCACGCTCCATGCCTGGGCCGCGTGGACGCGAACCAACGAGCAAGGCGACTTCGACGTCTTTAAAGGCTTCGAGCGGATCACTGTGAGCTGTCATGGCTTGCAGCAAAGGAAACGCGCAATCATCGAGCTCCATCATCACGCCCTTAAGCGCTTTTTGAGCTTTTTCGTCCGGGATTTCCAGCAGTTGCAAAATCACAGGCTGGTCTTTGCCAAGCATTTCGCCTGAAGCGATACGAAACAAAAGGGCGTAACCGATCTGGCCTGCTGCACCAGTAACCGCAACACGCATGGCGGGTTTGGACATAACGATCTCCGATAGAACTGAGAGGATTGTGAGAAAAGATAATGAAAGAGTTTAGCTTTTTTGTGAGGCGTCTTTTTTAAGAGGCTGTACACAAGAGAATTAGCCTTTAAATGCTAATGCAAATACAGCCGTTTAGTCAATAATCTTATATCTTATATAAGACACAAGAGTGATGGACTTTCGTCGCACGTTATGCCACAATATTGAATGAATTTTCAAAGCTATTCTGATGCCTGATCACTCCCAACCTCGTGCCGCTTTAGCCGACTCCGAAACGAGTACGGCTGCCGCCTATAGCCCTCTTTACCAGCAGATCAAAGTTTTGCTGGTCAAGTCGCTTGATGCCGGTGAGTGGAAACCTGGTGAGTCGATTCCCAGCGAGATCGAATTGGCAGTGCGTTTTCAGGTGAGTCAGGGTACGGTGAGAAAAGCGGTGGATGAACTGGCTGCTCAAAACATACTTTTAAGGCGTCAGGGCAAGGGTACCTTTGTTGCGACGCATCTCGAGCCTCGGGTTCGTTTCAGATTTTTGAGACTTGCGCCAAACGAGGGGGCGCCCGAGCCTGCACAAAGTAAAGTATTGGATTGCCGTCGTATCCGCGCCAATGCCGAAATTGCGCGTGCCCTTGAAATCAAATCTGGTGACCCCGTCGTGGCGATCCGCAGGTTGTTGTCTTTTTCTGACGTACCGACCGTCATCGATGATATTTATCTTCCGGGTGCCTTATTCAAGGGTTTGACCACAGATTTATTAAATGATTACTCGGGACCGTTGTACGGATTGTTTGAATCTGAGTTTGATATCAGTATGGTGCGCGCAGATGAAAAGTTGCGGGCCGTCGCGGCACCAGACGATATTGCAATTGCGCTCGGTTTGGCTGCTTCAATACCCCTACTCTGTGTAGAGCGAATTTCCTTCACCTATGGAAACCGTCCTGTAGAATTACGTATCGGTCATTATGTGACTAATGAGTATTATTATCGTAACAGTTTGAATTAATTGATTTTTTTTATCGTTTTACATGCAGTCTCTACATGAGCGAAAATAGCGTGTTTTCTCTTATCCAACTGTTCTCTGTTCGAGGTCGTTATGTCTGACACAGCTAACAAGCCGCGTCCTCAATTTCGTAACATCCATGTTACTGATTTGATGAAGTATCGCTTGCCGATGGCCGGAAAAGTTTCCATTCTCCACCGAGTGAGTGGCGCTTTACTCTTTTTGTGCTTGCCTTTCCTGATTGCTTTGTTTGCAATGAGTTTTGTGAGCCAATCTGGATTCAATGCCCTTGCATTGGTCATCGGTCACCCGATTGTTAAGTTGATTCTTTTAGTCCTGATCTGGGGTTACTTGCATCACTTCTGTGCCGGCATCCGTTACCTGATCCTTGATTTGCATATCGGATTGGACAAAGAATCTGCTGCGAAAAGCGCCAGTCTCGTCATGGGCGTGAGCTTGGCGCTCACTTTGGTCTTTGGTCTCAAATTATTCGGAGTGTGGTGATGGTTCCAGTCGATAAAATCGGTCCTAAGCGTCTGGTGGTTGGCGCACACTACGGCACAGGCGAGTACATTGCCCAGCGTGTCACGGCCATTATTCTTGCTGTTTACACCTTAGTATTGTTGGTCGGTATCCTCACGATGTCGGGTTTCAATTACGAGGGATGGAAAAATCTCTTTACGTTCACCGTGTTGTTCATGCCTTTAGGACAGGTTCTTGCAACGCTCGCGATGTTTTCGCTAGCCTGGCATGCTTGGATCGGCGTGCGCGACATTTGGATGGACTACATCAAGCCTGTAGGCATTCGTATTTTTTTACTGGTTCTGACAATCCTTTGGTTAGTCGGATCGGTCGTGTACTTTGTGCACATCCTCTGGAGAAACTAAGCCGTGGCAGCAATCAAATCAAATTTACCGCGTCGTCAATTTGACGTGGTGGTAGTAGGTGCTGGCGGAGCCGGCATGCGTTGCTCGCTTCAACTCGCAAATGCGGGCTTGTCCGTTGCAGTGCTTTCAAAAGTCTTCCCAACACGCTCACACACCGTTGCGGCGCAAGGTGGTATTGGCGCCTCTTTAGGCAACATGAGCGAAGACAATTGGTACTGGCACATGTACGACACCGTCAAGGGTTCAGATTGGCTGGGCGACCAGGATGCAATCGAATTCATGTGTCGCGAAGCACCCAATGCCGTGTACGAGCTTGAGCACATGGGGATGCCTTTTGACCGCAACCCTGACGGCACGATTTATCAGCGTCCGTTCGGTGGTCACACCGCCAATTTTGGTGAAAAGCCCGTGCAGCGTGCCTGTGCCGCTGCTGATCGCACAGGCCATGCACTTTTACATACCCTGTATCAGCGTAACGTTGCTTCGCGCACACAGTTTTTCGTTGAGTGGCTGGCGCTTGATCTTATCCGTAACGATGCTGGCGACGTGTTAGGCGTCACTGCGCTCGAAATGGAAACGGGTGAGATTTACATATTCGAAGCCAAGACAACGGTGATTGCAACCGGCGGTGCAGGGCGTATTTGGGCGGCATCGACCAACGCCTTCATCAATACGGGTGACGGAATGGGTATGTGCGCTCGTGCGGGCATTCCCATGATGGATATGGAATTTTGGCAGTTTCACCCCACGGGCGTAGCCGGTGCTGGCGTGCTGATTACTGAAGGTGTGCGCGGAGAGGGCGGTATCCTCCTCAACAAGGATGGCGAGCGCTTCATGGAGCGTTATGCCCCGACCTTGAAAGACCTGGCTCCGCGCGATTTTATCTCGCGTTGTATGGATCAAGAAATCAAAGAAGGTCGTGGCTGTGGACCGGACGGCGCCTACGTTCACCTCAAGCTCGACCACCTCGGCGCAGATGTGATCAACAAGCGCTTGCCTTCGATTCTAGAAATCGGACACAAGTTTGCCAACGTTGATGCCACTAAAGAGCCTATTCCTGTTGTCCCAACGATCCATTATCAGATGGGCGGCATCCCTTGTAACTACAACGGTCAGGTCACCACGTGGGACGGCAAACAGGCCAATATTGTCAATGGCCTTTATGCGATCGGCGAGTGCTCGGCGACTTCTGTGCACGGTGCGAACCGCTTGGGAACCAACTCCTTGTTGGATCTGATCGTGTTTGGTCGTGCTGCAGGTAACCACATTGTTGCGGCACACCCTGAGCGTCAGCATGCTCATCAGCCATTGCCACAAGAATCTGTGGACTTTTCAATTGATCGGGTCAACAAACTCGAGCAGCGCAAAACCGGCGAAAAGGCCCAAGTCGTGGGCAACGAAATCCGTAATGCAATGCAACAGCACTGCGGCGTGTTCCGCACGATGGCTTCCCTCAAAGAAGGCGTGGCAAAGATCGATGCCTTGGCCGAGAAAGTCGACAACATCGCTTTCCAGGACAAGTCCAAGGTCTTTAACACCGCACGTATTGAGGCGCTTGAACTAAGCAACATGATCGAAGTGGCACGTTCGACGATTCACTCAGCCGCAGCCCGCACGGAAAGCCGTGGCGCCCACGCACTGGATGATTTCCCGACACGTGATGATGACAATTGGATCAAACACACGCTGTGGTACTCGGAAGGCAATCGCCTCGATTACAAGCCTGTGCAGATGCAGCCACTCACAGTCGAAAGCTTCCCGCCCAAGACCCGTACATTCTAAGTCAGGATATCTGGAATCAATCATGAGCAAAAAACGCATCGTGAAGTTTGAAATTTACCGCTACGATCCTGATAAGGATGAGCGTCCATACATGCAAAAACTCGAAGTTGAGTTGCAGCCTACTGACAAGATGTTGCTTGATGCGTTGATCCGCATCAAGATGGACGTTGATGACAGTTTGGCGTTGCGTCGCTCATGCCGCGAAGGCGTGTGTGGTTCGGATGCAATGAACATCAATGGTAAAAATGGACTGGCCTGCACAACCAATATGCTCGAGCTCAAAGAGCCTGTGGTGTTGCGTCCGCTCCCAGGTCTGCCAGTGATTCGCGATTTGATCGTCGACATGACCCAATTCTTTAATCAATACCATTCCATTCGCCCATACTTGATCAACGACACCCCACCGCCCGAAAAAGAGCGTCTGCAGTCGCCCGAGGCGCGCGAAGAGCTTGATGGCTTGTATGAGTGTATTTTGTGCGCCTGTTGCTCGACCTCGTGCCCGTCATTCTGGTGGAATCCTGACAAGTTTGTTGGACCTGCAGGATTGCTACAAGCGTATCGGTTTATTGCGGATACCCGCGATCATGCCACGGCAGAGCGTCTCGATAACCTCGAAGACCCATACCGCTTGTTCCGCTGCCACACGATCATGAATTGTGTGGATGTGTGTCCAAAAGGTCTGAATCCATCGCGCGCGATTGGTAAGATTAAAGAAATGCTAGTGCGTCGTACGGTTTAACAAAGAGCTCAAATGGGAACATTATCAGATCAAGATCGAATCAGGTTGCGTTGGCGTGCTAGACGCGGCCTGCTTGAAAACGATCTGATTCTCACCCAGTATCTCGATACGTATCAAGCAGAATTGACGGACGTCGAAGTTGGCGCGCTGACACAGCTGTTTGAACTCGGGGACAACGAGCTGTTAGACTTGCTATTAGGACGTGTTGAGCCCGAGGGGGCGCTTGACCGGCCCGCAGTCAAGATGGTGCTTGCGCAGATTCGCGCGGCATAGACAGCATCTTGCCTTGCTAACCAAATATAAACGAAGGAATTACGTATGAAATTGTCCGACAAAAAAGCCACGCTATCGTTTTCAGACGGTAGTCCTTCGGTTGATTTTCCTATGTACGACGGCAGCGTCGGTCCACAGGTGATCGACATTCGTAAGCTTTACGGACAGACAGGTCTGTTTACGTACGATCCGGGTTTTTTGTCGACCGCGTCATGCACCTCCAACATCACCTATATCGACGGCGACAAGGGTGAGCTGCTGTATCGTGGTTACCCGATCGAAGAGCTTGCAGTCAACTGCGATTTTATGGACATCAGCTACCTCATCCTGAACGGTGAGTTGCCTGACACTCAGCAAAAAATTGATTTTGATACGCTTGTGACGCGTCACACAATGGTCAACGAGCAGATGCATTTCTTCTTGCGTGGTTTCCGTCGTGACGCCCATCCGATGGCTGTTTTGACAGGCTTGGTCGGTGCATTGTCTGCGTTCTATCATGACTCAACAGACATCACCAACCCCCACCATCGCCATGTTTCGGCGATTCGCCTGATCGCCAAGATGCCGACTCTTGTCGCCATGGCATACAAGTACTCGCAAGGACAGCCGTACATCTATCCACAAAACAATCTTTCATACACGGGTAATTTCCTGCGTATGATGTTTGCGACCCCATGCGAAGAGTATGTGGTTAATCCAGTCGTCGAGCGCGCGCTAGATCGCATCTTTATCTTGCATGCTGATCACGAGCAAAATGCTTCGACTTCCACTGTCCGTTTGTGTGGTTCGTCAGGCACCAATCCTTTTGCAGCGATTGCTTCTGGTGTTGCTTGCTTGTGGGGTCCTGCTCACGGTGGCGCCAACGAAGCATGTTTACAGATGCTCGAAGATTTGCAGGCCAAGGGCGGTATGTCCAAAGTTGGCGAGTTCATGGAGCAGGTTAAAGACAAAAACTCCGGCGTGCGCCTGATGGGTTTTGGTCATCGCGTTTATAAAAACTACGATCCACGCGCCAAGCTCATGCAACAAACCTGCAAGGAGGTACTTGCAGCTTTGGGTCTGGAAAACGATCCTCTGTTCAAGCTTGCGATGGAAGTCGAGCGCATTGCGCTTGAGGATCCGTACTTTGTTGAGCGTAAGCTGTATCCAAACGTTGACTTCTACTCTGGTATTGTTCAGCGCGCGATCGGCGTACCAACCGCACTGTTTACTGCGATTTTCGCGTTGGCACGCACCGTGGGTTGGATTGCTCAGTGGAATGAAATGATTTCTGACCCAGAGTACAAGATTGGCCGTCCACGTCAGTTGTATCAGGGCGCAGTATCACGCTCGGTTCCAAAGCGATAGTCATAAAAGATATGTTCCCAATAAAAAACGCCTGAATATTCAGGCGTTTTTATTTTGAGGTGTCGCCTCGTGGGCGACCCTCAATTCATAACACCATAGTCGTTAACGTTGCTCTACTTCCATCTGCGCATCAATCACAGCCAAAGCGGTCATGTTGATCACTCTTCGCACAGTGGCGCTATTTGTCAAGATATGAACTGGACGCGCTGCACCCAACAAGACAGGACCCATTGCAACCCCGTGACTACCTGTCATTTTCAATAGGTTGTAAGTCACGTTGCCAGTATCCAAGTTTGGCATCACCAGCAAATTAGCACTGCCTTTTAGTGTGCTATCTGGATAATTTGCTGTTCGGATCGACTCAGACAATGCAGAGTCCGCATGCATTTCACCGTCAACCTCCAGTGAAGGCGCACGCTCACTGATCAGTTGACGTGCTTGCGCCATTTTGCGCGACGAAGCCGTTGGACGACTGCCAAAATTTGAATGAGAGAGTAGGGCGATTTTTGGGACGATGCCAAAGCTGCGCATTTTGTGAGCAGCCTGCACGGTCATGTCTGCCACTTGCTCGGCAGAGGGGTCTTCGTTGACGTGTGTATCGCAAATAAACAAAGTCTGATCGGGAAGCATCAGCACATTCATTGCTGCAAAGGTAGTGGCACCTTTTTTCAAACCAATGACGTCTTCAACATACTGAAGTTGGTTATCGAAACGGCTGCCAATGCCACACAGTACTGCGTCGGCATCTCCGCGTTTAAGAAGCAAAACAGCAATTAACGTATTGTGTTTACGAACCATTGCCTTAGCAACGCTAGGGGTCACGCCCTCGCGACCTTTGATGCGGTAATACTCTTGCCATGACTCGTTAAAGCGCGCGTCGTCTTCGGGGTCCACGATTTCAATATTTTTAGCAACCTCCAGACGCAAGCCCATTTTCTGGATGCGCATATTGATCACCGATGGACGACCAATCAGGATAGGGAAGGCGATTTTTTCGTCAGATACTGTTTGAGCCGCACGCAAGACACGTTCATCTTCACCGTCAGCATAAATCACACGTTTAGGTGCACGTTTCGCTTGTGTGAACAGCGGGTTCATCAGCTGACCAGAGTGGTAGACCATCGCCTGTAGTTTTGCTTTGTAAGCTTCCATGTCTTGAATCGGTCTGCGCGCGACACCAGAGTCGGCTGCGGCTTGCGCGACTGCTGGAGCGATCTGGACGATCAATCTAGGATCAAAAGGCTTGGGAATGATGTAGTCCGGGCCAAAGGACAGATCTTGACCAGCGTAGGCTTGCGCGACTTCGTCACTCTGTTCGGCTTCCGCGAGTTCGGCAATCGCCTTGACACAAGCAAGCTTCATGGCTTCCGTAATGCTGCTCGCTCCTGCATCCAAGGCGCCACGGAAAATAAACGGGAAACAGAGGACGTTGTTGACTTGGTTCGGGTAGTCGGAACGTCCCGTCGCAATAATGCAATCTGGACGCGCTGTTTTTGCAATTTCAGGGCGGATTTCGGGCTCAGGGTTCGCCAGCGCCAAAATCAAGGGCTTCGTGCCCATGCTCGTGACCATTTCTGCATTCACGACACCAGGCGCTGAGCAACCCAAGAACACGTCGGCGCCTACCATTGCTTCAGCTAGCGTACGAAGCTCTGTCTTTTGCGCATAGCGTTTTTTATTTTCTTCCATTTGTGCATCGCGACCCTCATAGATCACACCCCGCGAGTCACACACAAAAATATTTTCTTTTTTGATGCCAAGATGGACAAGCAAGTCCAAGCAGGCAATCGATGCCGCACCGGCGCCAGACACAACCAGTTTGACTTGATCCATTTTTTTACCAACGACCTTCAAGCCGTTCATGATCGCAGCCGAGGAAATGATGGCTGTGCCATGCTGGTCATCATGAAAGACCGGTATATTCATGCGTTCGCGCAGCTTTTTCTCAATGTAAAAGCACTCAGGTGCCTTGATGTCTTCGAGGTTAATGCCGCCAAGGGTAGGCTCGAGGGCTGCGATGATGTCTACTAACTTATCAGGATCAGTCTCTGCAAGCTCGATGTCAAAGACATCGATTCCGGCAAATTTTTTGAACAAACAGCCTTTCCCTTCCATGACAGGTTTTGCCGCCAGAGGGCCGATGTTACCCAGCCCCAATACGGCAGTACCATTCGTGATGACGGCAACCAAATTAGAGCGTGAGGTGTATTTTGCCGCAGCCTCTTCTCCCTCCGCGTGGATCGCCATGCACGCTGCTGCAACCCCTGGGGAGTAAGCAAGTGACAAATCATCCTGATTCGCGAGGGGTTTGGTCGGAGTGATCGAAATTTTCCCAGGAGTGGGATAGGCGTGGTAATCAAGTGCTCGCTTGGCAAAGTTATCTTCCATGAATCTCTTCTATGCGTCAGGGGAAAAAGGTGAGACCAAGCTTACAGGCAAGCGCGCGATTCGGCACTATTTACACGTATTTTTCGATTTTGCGGTGCAGCATTTGCAAGAACGATTAAGGCTTGGGGTTATACTAATGTGCCGGCTCTTAAGGCTTTTAAATAACCGCCTTCTGCCCCGCTATCCGCAATTCGGTTTGGCCGAGAAAACGGAAGGTATTCCTGCATCGTAACGGGTGAAACATCCGAATAGGTGAAGCGTTAAAATGTCATCAGAACTCGAATCTCTACAGAACTCTTATCTTTTTGGGGGCAATGCGCCCTACGTAGAAGAACTCTACGAGGCCTATCTGGATAATCCAGGTTCGGTTCCAGATAATTGGCGTCATTATTTTGACCAGTTGCAGCACATGCCTGCAACAGATGGTCAAGAAGCCACTCGCGATCAGGCCCACGCGCCCATCATCGAATCCTTTGCACAACGCGCAAAAGCGAATGCCTTTGTTCAGCGCGGCCAGGAGCCCGATCTTGCCGTCGCGATGAAACAAGTTCACGTGCAATCACTCATTGCCGCGTATCGCTCGCTCGGCTCGCGTTGGGCGGATCTAGACCCACTCAAGCGTCAAGACCGTCCTAGTATTCCTGAGCTCGACCCTGCATTTTATGGTCTGACCGAAGCCGACTTGGATCAGGTTTTTTCTGCGACAAACACCTATTTCACCAAAGCGACAACGATGACGTTGCGCGAGATCCTCAAGGACTTACGTGATACGTATTGCCGCTCAATCGGCGCCGAGTTCATGCACGCCTCAGATCCGGCCGTCAAGCGCTGGGTTCAGGAGCGCCTCGAGTCCACACTCGGTGCACCCACTTTCGCGGCCGACCGCAAGCGTCATATTTTGCAACAGTTGACCGAGGCCGAAGGTCTTGAGCGTTTTCTGCACACAAAATATGTGGGCCAAAAGCGTTTCTCACTTGAGGGCGGTGACAGTTTTATCGCGTCAATGGACGAGGTCGTCAATCACGCGGGTGAATCTGGCGTTCAGGAAATCGTGGTGGGTATGGCGCACCGTGGTCGCCTGAATATGCTCGTGAACATCATGGGCAAGATGCCTGGTGATTTGTTTGCCGAGTTCGAGGGACATCACGCCGAAGGTCTCACCGATGGTGACGTGAAGTACCACAACGGTTTTTCGAGTGATCTTTCCACCCGTGGCGGTCCAGTACATTTGTCCCTAGCCTTTAACCCTTCTCACCTCGAGATTGTGAACCCTGTCGTAGAAGGCAGTGTCCGCGCACGCCAGGAGCGTCGCGGTGCTGATGGTTACAAGCAGGTCTTGCCCGTGTTGGTTCACGGTGATGCTGCGTTCGCTGGTCAGGGCGTTGTGATGGAAACACTCAACCTCGCTGAAACCCGCGGTTATGGCACGGGCGGCACTTTGCACCTAGTCATCAATAACCAGATCGGTTTCACCACGTCTGACCCACGCGATACACGTTCGACGATTTACTGTACCGACGTTTCCAAAATGATCGAAGCCCCCGTATTTCACGTGAATGGTGACGATCCTGAGGCTGTTGTCTTTGCAACTCGCTTGGCGCTCGATTTCCGCATGCAGTTTGAGAAAGACGTGGTAGTCGACATCGTTTGTTTCCGTAAACTCGGCCACAATGAACAAGACACTCCATCCCTGACGCAGCCGCTGATGTACAAGACGATTGGTGCGCACCCAGGTACACGTAAACTTTATGCAGACAAACTCACTGCACAAGGCGTGCTCAAAGACGGTGACGGAGACCAACTCGTCAAAGACTATCGTCAATACATGGAAGATGGTCGCCGCACCATTGAGCCTGTGTTGACAGACTACAAGAGCAAGTATGCGATCGACTGGTCGTCTTACCTCAACGCCAAATGGACTGACCAGGCCGATACCGCTGTGCCAATCACTGAACTCAAGCGTATCGGTGAAAAGCTTACAGTCTTCCCTGAGGGTTTTGCCCCTCACTCGCTGGTCACCAAGTTGTTAAACGATCGTCGCGCGATGGTGCGTGGCGAGATGAATCTCGACTGGGGCATGGGCGAGCATCTGGCTTTCGCAACTCTGGTTGCCGCGGGCTACGCGGTTCGTATTACTGGTCAAGACTCTGGCCGTGGCACGTTTACGCATCGTCATGCAGTGTTGCATGACCAAAATCGTGAACGTTGGGACGACGGTACCTATATCCCTCTGCAACACGTGGCAGAAGGTCAGGCGCCCTTTACGGTGATCGACTCTGTATTGTCCGAAGAGGCCGTACTTGGTTTCGAATATGGCTACTCGTGCGCAGATCCCAAAACCCTCACCATCTGGGAAGCCCAGTTCGGTGACTTCGTCAACGGTGCACAGGTTGTGATTGACCAGTTTATCGTCTCTGGCGAAGCTAAATGGGGTCGTCAGTCTGGTTTGACCATGATGTTGCCACACGGCTACGAGGGTCAGGGCCCGGAGCACTCATCTGCACGTATTGAGCGCTTCTTGCAGCTTTGTGCTGACAACAATATCCAAGTGGTTCAGCCCACGACGGCCGCTCAGATTTTCCATCTGTTACGTCGTCAGATGATTCGTCAGTTCCGCAAGCCTCTCGTTATTTTGACGCCAAAGTCCTTGCTGCGTAACAAAGATGCGGGCTCCCCCTTATCTGATCTGGCAAATGGTCGTTTCCGTCCAATCATTGCTGAGGTCGATGAGTCCATCAACCCCGCTTCGGTTAAGCGCGTGTTGGTGTGTTCAGGCAAGGTTTACTACGATTTGGTCAATGGTCGTCGTGAGCGTAAAGACAACACGGTTGCGATCATTCGTGCCGAGCAGTTGTATCCCTTCGCGCACAAGACCTTTGAAACCGAATTGCGCAAATACCCCAAAGCAACTGAAGTGGTCTGGGTTCAGGACGAACCACAGAATCAGGGCTCGTGGTTCTATGTTCAGCATCACTTGTATCAGAACATGTCCAGCGGTCAAAAGCTTGGCTACGCAGGCCGTGCGGCCTCCGCTTCGCCAGCCGTTGGCTATCTGGCCAAACACCTTGAGCAGCAAAAAGCGCTGGTCGAGCAAGCGTTTGGCAAGTTCAAGACTTTCATGCTGACAAAATAAACCCAGATTAACGAATTCAACGCATTTATCCAATTACGGAAAAAATATAATGGCTCTTACCGACGTTGTTGTTCCACAATTATCCGAATCAGTGTCCGAAGCGACGCTGTTGACTTGGAAAAAGAAACCTGGCGAAGCGGTTCAGGCTGACGAAATCTTGATCGAAGTCGAGACCGATAAAGTCGTGCTCGAAGTTCCAGCTCCCGCCTCTGGTGTCCTGTCTGAAATCGTTAAAGGCGATGGCAGTTTGGTCACTTCTGGCGAAGTCTTGGCGCGCATCGATACAGACGGCAAAGCCGCTGCAGCGCCTGCTGCAGTTTCAGCTCCTACGATGGCTGCCTCAACATCCTCAGCCGGTATCGCTTCTCCTGCTGCTTCTAAAATTCTTGCTGACAAGGGCGTCTCTGCTGCCGCTGTTTCAGGCACAGGCCGCGATGGCCGTATCACCAAAGGAGATGCTCTGGGTGCCTCTGCTGCGCCTGCCCCAGTTGCCGCAGCGCCTAAGGTCGCCTTGGCAAACCCTTCTGTTCCAATGACACAATCACTGGATGGTCGCCCTGAGCAACGTGTGCCCATGAGTCGTTTGCGTGCGCGTGTGGCTGAGCGTTTGTTGCAATCGCAACAGGACAACGCCATCCTGACGACGTTTAACGAAGTCAACATGCAAGGCGTCATTGATCTGCGCAACCTGTACAAGGACAAGTTCGAAAAAGAGCACGGCGTTAAGCTGGGCTTTATGTCTTTCTTTGTCAAAGCTGCAGTGGCCGCGCTCAAACGCTATCCGATTTTGAACGCCTCGGTAGATGGCAAAGACATCATCTATCACGGCTATTTTGATATCGGCATCGCTGTGGGTAGCCCACGCGGTTTGGTGGTGCCAATTTTGCGCAACGCAGACCAGCTGACGATCGCTGAAATCGAAAAGACGATTGCCGATTTCGGCAAGCGCGCCTCAGAGGGCAAGCTTGGTATCGAAGAAATGACAGGCGGTACCTTCTCGATCTCGAACGGTGGTGTGTTTGGTTCGATGTTGTCGACACCGATTATCAATCCTCCACAGGCCGCGATCTTGGGCGTGCATGCCACAAAAGAGCGCGCAGTGGTTGAAAAGGGTCAGATCGTGATTCGTCCGATTAACTATCTTGCGATGTCTTATGACCACCGCATTATTGATGGTCGCGAAGCTGTTCTTGGCTTAGTCGCCATGAAAGAGGCGCTCGAAGACCCGCAGCGCATGCTGCTCGAAATCTAAGCTGGAAAATTTATGTCTTCTAATCAATTTGATGTTGTGGTGATCGGTGCGGGTCCTGGCGGTTATATCGCCGCGATTCGTGCGGCACAATTGGGTAAGACTGTTGCATGTATCGACGCTTGGCAAAATGGCCAAGGTGGTCCAGCACCGGGTGGTACTTGTACCAATGTGGGCTGTATCCCCTCAAAAGCTTTATTGCAGTCTTCGGAGCATTACGACCAAGTCAATCATCATTTGATTGATCACGGCATAGAGGTCAAGGGTGTATCGCTCAAACTCGACAAAATGCTCGGTCGTAAAAATAACGTCGTCAAGCAAAACAACGACGGTATTCTCTACCTGTTCAAAAAAAATAAGATCACGTTCTTTCACGGCAAAGGTTCTTTTGCGGGTCAGGCTGACGGTGGTTGGGCGATTAAGGTCTCGGGCACAACAGAGGCTGATATTGTCGGCAAACACGTTGTGATTGCAACGGGATCTTCGGCACGTGAATTGCCAGGCTTGCCTTTTGACGAACAGCAGATTTTGTCGAACGACGGTGCCCTTAATATCGGCGCTGTTCCTAAAAAACTTGGCGTCATTGGCGCAGGCGTGATTGGACTTGAAATGGGTAGCGTTTGGCGTCGTCTGGGCGCCGAGGTGACCATTCTTGAAGCGATGCCTGAGTTTCTGGCGGCAGTTGACACACAGGTTGCCAAAGAAGCCCACAAGATTTTCACCAAGCAAGGCTTAAATATCCAGATGGGCGTCAAGCTCGGCGAGATCAAGTCAACGCCTAAGCAAGTGACGGTACCTTACACAGATGCATCCGGTGCAGAGCAGAAGCTGGTCGTGGACAAGCTGATTGTTTCAATCGGTCGCGTACCTTACACCGGTGGCTTAAATGCCGACACGGTTGGTCTCAAGCTTGATGAGCGCGGTTTTGTTGTTGTGGATGCGGATTGCAAAACCAACTTGCCTAATGTGTGGGCAGTGGGTGACGTGGTACGCGGTCCAATGCTCGCGCACAAAGCCGAAGAAGAAGGCGTTGCAGTCGCCGAACGAATTGGCGGACAGCACGGCCACGTCAACTTTGAGACGATTCCTTGGGTGATCTATACCTCGCCCGAGATTTCCTGGGTCGGTCATAACGAGCAGCAACTCAAGGCCACTGGTCGCGCTTATAAAGCCGGCAGCTTCCCATTCCTGGCCAATGGTCGTGCACGCGCGCTGGGGGATACCACGGGTTTCGTCAAGATTTTGGCGGATGCTGTCACAGATGAAGTGTTGGGCGTGCACATTATTGGTCCGATGGCTTCCGAGCTCATCGCAGAAGCGGTCACCATCATGGAATTCCGTGGTGCCGCCGAAGACATCGCACGTATCTGTCATGCACATCCGACGTTGTCGGAGTCCATGAAAGAGGCGGCCTTGGCGGTTGATAAGCGCACACTCAATTTCTGAGGCACTTGTCGTGCAACTTTCTTGAACGTACTTCAACACTATGAGAGCAGTCTGGCTGAGCGCGGTTATCAGCCAGACCCCGCCCAGCGCACCGCCATTGAGCGGTTGCAAAAGTATTTTGACGACTGGATCGCCTTTAAAAGCGATCGTTCCAGTGCCGTCAAACGCCTGTTCAAACGTCCTGATGTGCCCAGAGGTGTTTACCTATGGGGGGGTGTAGGGCGTGGCAAGAGCTTCTTGATGGACGCGTTTTACGCCACGGTCCCAGTCAAGCGTAAAACCCGTCTGCATTTCCATGAATTCATGCGCAGCGTGCATCGCCAGCTTGATGAAGTCAAAGGTATGCAAGATCCGCTTGATGAAGTGGCCAAGCGCATCTCCAAGCGCTATCGCCTCATCTGTTTCGACGAGTTTCATGTCTCGGATGTTGCCGATGCCATGATTTTGTATCGCTTGTTACTAAAGTTTTTCGAGCACGGTACGTCTTTTGTCATGACGTCGAACTACGAACCTTCATTGCTTTATCCTGATGGCTTACATCGTGACCGCATTTTGCCTGCGATCGCTTTGCTCAAAGATCGTTTGGATATTTTGAATGTCGATGCAGGGATTGACTACCGCCGACGGACACTCGAGCAGGTTAAGTGTTACCACACCCCCCTCGGTGCACAAGCAGATCAGGCTTTACAAGAGGCCTTTGTACAACTGTCTGATACGCCTCCGCAGGATCCGGTTCTGCTCATTGAGCATCGCGAGATCACGTCTAAAAAACGTGCAGGTAGCGTGGTCTGGTTTGATTTCGCGACCTTGTGTGGTGGGCCGCGTTCGCAAAATGATTATCTTGAAATCGCCAGCCGCTTTCATGCTGTGATTCTCTCGGGCGTTCCAAAAATGGGCCCGAAACATGCCTCTGAGGCCAGGAGATTCACGTGGCTGATCGATGTTTTCTATGACCATAAGGTCAAGTTGATCATGTCTTCCGAATGTGAGCCAGAGGAAATCTACACCTCTGGTCCCATGTCTAACGAGTTTCATCGCACTGTTTCCCGCATCCTTGAGATGCAGTCCAAAGAGTATCTGGACTCCGAGCAGCGCGACACCGTCAGTCTCTAAGGTCATCATCATGAATACGCGCGTTCTCACCGGCATTACGACGTCGGGTACCCCGCATCTGGGCAACTATGTTGGCGCGATTCGTCCCGCTATCGAAGCAAGCCTCGAAAAAAATGTCGATGCTTTTTTCTTTTTGGCCGACTATCACGCGTTGATTAAGTGCGAGGATGCCGACCGTATTGCGCGCTCGCGTTTAGAGATCGCGGCAACGTGGTTGGCCTCGGGTCTTGATCCGGAGCGCGTCACTTTTTATCGGCAATCCGATGTGCCTGAAATCCCTGAGTTGTGTTGGATGCTGACGTGTGTGACAGCTAAGGGTCTGATGAATCGTGCGCATGCCTACAAGGCGTCGGTCGACCAGAATATTGCAAAGAACGTAGATCCAGACGATGGCATCAATATGGGTTTGTTTTCTTATCCTATTTTGATGGCGGCTGATATTTTAATGTTCAATGCGCACAAGGTGCCTGTGGGCCGCGACCAGACTCAGCATCTCGAGATGGCACGTGATATTGCTCAGAGATTCAACCATTTGTATGGGCAAGGGAAAGACTTTTTCGTGCTTCCCGAGGCGGTCATTGCCGAAGATGTCGCGACCTTGCCTGGACTTGATGGACGCAAGATGTCCAAGAGCTATAACAATACTGTGCCGTTATTTGAGGGTGGGTCTCGCGCACTCAAATCCACAGTCTCTAAGATCGTCACAGACTCACGCGGCCCAGGTGAGCCAAAAGATGCAGAGACTTCGCATCTTTATCTTATATATAAAGCCTTTGCATCGTCAGCCGAAACCGAGGAGTTTCGTCAGGCGCTCGCGGCTGGAATGGGCTGGGGTGATGCTAAGCAGAAGTTATGCGATCGTATCGAGCAAGAGCTTGGCCCGAAGCGTGATCACTACGAATCTTTGATGGCAAATCCCAGCCGGATCGAAGAGATTTTGCAAGAAGGTGCGCGTAAAGCACGTGCGATTGCGACACCCTTCATTCAAGAACTCCGTCAAGCGGTTGGCTTGCGCACGCTTGTGACTGAAACAAAATCTAGCTCGGCCAAGCAGGCTAAAAGTGGTGGCAAAGGCGCGCGTTTTGTTAGTTTTCGTGACGACGCAGGACAATTTCGCTTTCGCTTTATTGGCATAGATGGTGCAGAGCTCTTTTCTTCAATCGCGTATGCAGACCCCAAGGTGGCGGGTGCTGCCATGCGTGCACTACAAGGCGGTGACCTTGAGGCGATGCTGATACTTGCAGGAGAGTTGGACTTTAGTTTGGCACTTGAAGGTTCTGTCGTGGCTTTTGGCGTGACAAGCGTTTCGGGTGCTCAGCGTGCTGAGCGCATCGAAGCCTTGCGGGCGGCATTCAGTCCGACCGATTGAGCTCCGCACGCTGAGTGACACTGATCTATTGTGAAAGGCACTCAGCGTATTCGAGCGCTTGAGTCCTTTGCGATTGGGTCTTTAACGTTTAAGTTTCGCGAACGCAGCCGCCATTGCGCCTTGTCCCGTAGGCTCGGGCGCACTATTGCGGTTTGGCTTGGCGCTGCCCACAGCACCACCACCCGATCCACCCGAACCACCTGAGCGACTCCTTCCTGAGGCTTGACCGCTGCCCGTCGCACTTGCATTCACTGAACGCGCAGGCGGTGCCTCGTCATTTAAACGCATCGTCAAGGCGATACGTTTGCGCGGAATGTCGACCTCTTGAACACGGACACTCACGGTCTGACCTACACGCACGACGTCACGTGGGTCAGAGACAAATTTTTCTGCGAGTGCAGAGATGTGGACCAAGCCATCCTGATGGACACCGATATCGACAAAGGCGCCAAAGTTGGCAACGTTGGTGACAACGCCTTCGAGAATCATGCCGGGTAGGAGATCGTTGAGCGTTTCCACACCTTCTTTAAAGGTCGCAGTCTTGAACTCAGGGCGTGGATCGCGTCCAGGCTTTTCGAGTTCGAGCAAAATATCCCGCACAGTTGGCACGCCAAAGCGGTCGTCTGTAAATTCTGAAGGCGAGAGGCCTTTGAGTTTTTCGCGGTTACAGATCACTTCTTTCATATCCGCCGCGATTTTTTTCAAAATACGCTCCACGACAGGATAAGCCTCTGGGTGAACAGAGGAGGCATCAAGAGGGTTGTTGCCGTTGGGGATGCGCAAGAAGCCTGCAGCTTGTTCGAACGCTTTTTCGCCAAAGCGAGAAACCTCTTTGAGTGCGGCGCGGTTGGGAAATACGCCCTTGTCATCGCGATAGGCCACGATATTTTTTGCCAAGGTGCTGTTCAGACCTGAGACGCGGGCTAACAGCGCGGCGGAGGCCGTATTGACATCCACACCGACGGCATTGACGCAGTCCTCGACGACGGCATCCAGAGAGCGTGCAAGCTCGCGCTGATTGAGGTCGTGTTGATACTGACCCACACCGATCGCTTTGGGTTCGATCTTGACCAGTTCCGCCAAGGGGTCTTGCAAGCGTCGTGCAATCGAGGCGGCACCGCGCAAGCTCACATCCAGATCAGGAAATTCGAGCGCAGCGAGCTCAGAAGCCGAGTAGACCGAAGCGCCTGCTTCCGAGACGACCACGCGGGTGAGTGTGAGATCAGGTTGTGCAGCCATCAGATCTGCAACGAGTTTTTCAGTTTCGCGCGAAGCCGTGCCATTACCAATTGCAACCAGATCAATCTTGTGGCGGCGTGCAATCGCAGCGATTGTTGCCAGAGACCCAGCGCGGTCGCGTCGCGGCTCAAAGGGGTAAACCGTTGCCGTTTCAACCAGTTTCCCAGTGTGATCGATCGCAGCAACCTTAACGCCTGTTCTGATGCCTGGATCTAGGCCCAATACTGCTTTAGGACCGGCAGGTGCGGCGAGCAAGAGATCTTTGAGGTTAGCTGCAAACACACGAATCGCTTCGGTCTCAGCACTTTCACGCAGCCGCGTGATCATTTCTGTTTCAAACATCGTTAACAGTTTGACGCGCCACGTCCAGCGTGCCACATCTGCCAGCCATTTTGCGCGAGGCGAGGGTGTTGCATCAAACAGATCTCTGCCCAATTTCAGAAATTGCGCCACGCGCTCGATGCAAGGATGCGGGACCAGAATATCTTGGCTGGCCTCGAGACCAATACGGAGCTCCAGAACGGCTTGTTGGCGGCCACGTAGCATGGCGAGTACGCGGTGCGAGGGGAGCGTACGGAGTGGTTCATTAAATTCGAACCAGTCGCGGAAATTAGCGCCTTCGGCCTCTTTGCCCTCGGCTACTTTGGAATAGAGGTAGCCGTATGACCATAAATGGGTACGCAGATCAGCCAGTAAATCCGCATTTTCAGCATAGCGCTCTGCGAGGATGTCGCGTGCACCATCAAGAGCTGCCTTGGTATCCAGAATATTTGCATCCGGATTTAAATATTGAGTAGCCAATGCAGTGGGGTTGCAGCTCAGATCTGCCAAAATAGCGTCTGCTAGAGGCTCAAGTCCAGCTTCTTTGGCGATTTGGGCGCGTGTACGTCTTTTGACCTTAAAGGGCGCGTACAAATCTTCGAGTCGCTGTTTTGTGTCGGCTTGCTGAATAGATTTTTCCAATTCAGGCGTCAGTTTTTGCTGTTCGGTAATAGAGGCCAAAATTGCCGCGCGACGCTCCTCGAGGTCACGCAGGTAAAGCAGGCGCGTATCCAGATTTCTCAGCACAGTGTCGTCGAGACCTCCGGTGGCTTCCTTACGATAACGGGCGATAAACGGAATCGTTGCGCCGTCTTTTAGCAATTCGATCACCGCGGCAACCTGCTGAGGCCTAACGCTGAGCTCTTCGGCAAGTTGAGCCGTGATACGGAGCTCAGCCTGAGCCGCTGTAACAGGTGTGGCAAACGTCGCAGAGGCTGCCGGTGTGGTCACAGCAGGTTGGATGGTCGTCTCAGCAGGTTTTGCTGAGGGTGCAGACTGTTGGGGTATTGAATTGCTCATGATATCCAGAACATTATAAATAGCGGCAAACGGATGATTTTGCCACAACACTGAAATCAGCTCTGTTTCAACGGGGTATGATCCGTCGTGCCCTTTGGTGTCGTTTATGCAAGAACCTACAATTTCCGAGCTTTTCTCCCTTGATGGCCCGCTGGCCAGTCTGTCGCCTGGTTTTCGTGTCCGCTCGTCCCAGATTGAGCTTGCACAAGCAGTCGAGCGCACGATTGCCGAGCGATCTACTCTTGTGGCCGAGGCGGGGACCGGCACGGGTAAAACGTGGGCATATTTAGTGCCTGCATTACTTGGTGGCGGCAAGGTGCTGGTGTCGACGGGTACCCGGACACTACAAGATCAATTATTTGCGCGTGATTTACCCAAGGTGCGCGAGGCCTTGAGCCTACCTGCCTCGATTGCACTGCTCAAAGGGCGCGGCAATTATGTTTGCCACTATCATCTCGAACGCCTCCAAGGCGAGGACCGCGCGTTGCATTCGCGTGGCGAAGTACAACAGTTACGCCACATCCAAACATTTTCTCAGCAAAGCAGTACCGGTGATCGAGCAGATCTACCCTCCGTACCCGAGGACGCAGAAATTTGGCAGCGTGTTACCTCTACGCGTGAAAACTGCTTGGGACAAGATTGCCCCAACGTGCGTGATTGCTTTGTCCTCAAAGCCCGTCGTCAAGCGCAAGAAGCCGATGTAGTGGTGATTAATCATGCCTTGTTTATGGCGGATTTGATGTTGCGCGATGAGGGCATCACAGACTTGTTACCTGCTGCAGATACGGTGATTTTTGATGAGGCACATCAGCTGCCGGATACGGCAACGCGTTTTCTAGGCACCAGTGTGTCGACGCACCAGTTACTTGATTTGTCCAAGCTTGTTGAAACAGCAGGACTCGCGCATGCGCGCGAGATGACCAATTGGTCCGAGCAAGCGCGTCGGCTTGAGCATGCCACCAAAGAGCTCAGATTAAACTGCGCTGACCTCGAAAAAATGCCCTCGCGTCGCGTGACGTTTGAGTCGTTTCCCTCACCCGAGGGTTTTGACGCAGCGCGTGAGGTATTGCAGACTGCCTTGGATGAAATCGCTGGAATGCTTTCAAGTGTTGAGGAAAAACACCCTGATTTGGGTGCGGCAGCGCGTAGCTGTCACGAGCTTGCCGAACGTCTATCTCAGTGGGGCAAGCCCGGACGCGCCAGTAGAGCGCCCATTGAGGACGTCCAGCAGGTCGTGCGGTGGGTTGAGTTGGGTTTGCATCATGTGCGCTTGCACGCAGCTCCTCTATCTGTTGCCGAGGCATTTTCGCGCTATCGACAGGGCGGTCAAGCGTGGGTCTTTACCTCTGCGACGCTTTCTGTGCACGGGGACTTTTCTCATTTCACCGCGCGTCTGGGGCTTGAAAAAGCAGAGACTATGCGGATGGAGTCGCCTTTTGACTATGCCAACCAAGCCTTGTTGTTTGTTCCCAGAACACTTCCCGCACCGCAGTCACCCGAATTTCTGCCCGCCTTTGTTGAGACGCTGATGCCTCTCATCCAAGCCAGTCAGGGTGGTGCCTTGGTATTGTGTACGACTTTGCGTGCGGTGGAGCGTGTTGCGAGTTTGCTCGCAGATGCCTACGATCAGCACGGATTGACGTGGCCCATTATGCGTCAGGGCAATGGTACGCGCCGAGATTTGCTCGAGCGTTTTCGCACACTGGATCATGCAGTTTTGGTGGGAAGTGCAAGTTTTTGGGAGGGGATCGATGTGGCCGGTGATCGTCTCACGCTCGTTGCGATCGATAAACTCCCTTTTGCTCCGCCCGATGATCCGGTTCTCGAGGCAAGGCTCAAAGCCTGCCGTAGCCGCGGTGGTAATCCTTTCATGGAATATCAATTGCCTGAGGCTGCGATTGCCCTCAAGCAGGGGGCGGGACGTCTCATTCGCACAGAAACTGACTGGGGTGTATTGATGGTGGGAGACACCCGCCTAGTCGACAAACCTTATGGCAAACAGCTTTGGCGGGGATTGCCTCCCTTTGCCAGAACGCGTGACGTTGAAGAAGCGGTCGCTTTCTATCAACGTCACAACCAAGCACCGCTTACTTAACCCGTCGGTAACTTAACGCATTGCTAGCCAATTCAGCTTTAGAACAAGCGCAGAGGATTCCAGGCGCTGTACTTGCCGGGAAAACCGTTGGTAATGAGTGTTGTCTTTGGGAAGTTTTGTAGCAAGACCCGCTCAGCGTCGTTACGCAGCTCAGTCATACCCAGCTTTTCATAGGACATCATCATGATGTAGAGCGCAGGTTCTGCGGCAGGCACACCCTGATAGTCAGTAATCACGCTTTGTGCACGATTGATGGCTGCAACATAGGCATAGCGGTCATAGTAAAAACGCGCGATTGTCATTTCGTTCTCTGCCATAGTGTTGACCAGCCAGCTCAGGCGCTTGCGTGCATCGGGTGTATAGCGGCTATCAGGGTATTGCTGAACCAACTCAGTAAAGGCGGCAAAGGATTGGCGTAGGGCACGCACATCACGCTCACCCGGATTTTGGCGGGTAATGTTCGCAAAAACGGCGCTCGGGGGGGTGAAGTTAACCAGACCTTTGAGATATAGGACGTAATCCATCGAAGGATTGCCGGGGTACTGTTGCTGAAAGCGGGTCAGTGTTCCGATGGCCAGCTCGGGCTCTTTGTCTTTCCATTGGCAATAGGCCAGATTGATCTGTGCTTGTTGGGCGTAGACACCGAAAGGAAAGCGTGCCTCAACTGCGGCAAACCGTTCCTTGGCAACACGCCAATTTGCGGAGTTCATTTCATTTTTGCCGTCTTGAAACAGACGTTCTGCGTTCCAGTTGGCAGTCGGGTCGTATTCAGGGGCCTTGGTCCCGCAACCAGAAATCAGCGCCAAAGCGGCAAACATCAATAAAACCCTGCTGAAAGCTTGGCTCAGCGAGCATGTAGGAAGAAAAGAAAAGGCGGTGCGACTCATCACGAGATGATCCTTGGTGTTAGCATTCTTTACTGATTATAAGACGAGTCGAAATGCCTGATAACCCTATTTCTGAAGATTCCCTTCCGGACGACGAACCGCAGATTTTTCGGGTCACTGATGAGATGCCTCTGGAGCGTTTGGATAAAGTGCTGGCGCAATTAGTACCCCAGCATTCCCGTAGCCGGATACAGACCTGGATTGAGCGTGGCCATGTGCTGATTAATGGCAAGGTTGCTCGTGTGCGCCAACCCCTGCGTGAAGATGACATCATTACTGTCTACGAACAGCCCTCTCCCGAAGACGGGGCATTTAGGCCCGAGCCAATCGAGTTTGACGTGATGGGTGAGAGCCCGGATTGGATTGTTGTGAACAAACCTGTTGGCTTGGTCACGCATCCTGGCGCGGGCAATTGGAGTGGTACGCTCTTAAACGGTTTACTCCATCGTTATCCAGAGCTGGCTCAGGTGGCACGCGCAGGTATCGTCCACCGCCTTGATAAAGACACGTCTGGTTTGCTTGTGGTCGCAAGAAATGAGGTTGCTCAGACTCATTTAGTGAGGCAACTACAAGCCCGCACGATGGGGCGCGAGTATCTCGCCCTTGCACATGGTCGTATGCTGGGTGTCGGGACCGTTGATCGTCCGATTGGACGGGATCCCAGAGTGCCGGTGCGCATGGCGGTTGAACGTCCTAGTGCTCCTAAAGCCGCCATAACGCACTATTCGCTGATGCGGGTAGGCGAGTACCACGATTCCAATATTTCTCAGGTCAGCTGTCGTTTGGAAACGGGTCGTACTCATCAGATTCGTGTTCACTTAGCCAGTCTTGGCCACCCTCTCCTCGGTGATACCCAGTATGGAGGCCGGATCATCGGTGACGCTAATCGTCAGATGCTGCACGCCTTCCAACTCCGCTTCGAGGACCCGACTTCTGGCGAAGATGTGGCGTTCACTGCGCCACCTGCGGAGGATCTGCTGCGCGTTCAAGAGCAGATTCAATGGAAATAAGCGACGAAACCTCTTTTCCTGTTGTGCGCCCTCAGAAAGTTTGGCCGCGTGTACAAGCGTTTTGCACGACCCGGGTTGGCGGTGTGGGGGACGCACCTTTTGATACGCTCAATCTCGGACTTGGCGCAGGCGATCTGCAGCAGACCGTTTTGGCCAATCGGCGCCTTTTGCGTCACTTACTTCCCTCCGAGCCTGTTTGGCTCCAGCAGGTACATGGTGTTCGCGTAGTCGATGCCGATGACCCCACGATATATGCCAATGACCATCTGACTCCTGAGGCAGACGCCTCGGTGACGACGCATCCTGAGCGTGTGCTGGCTGTGTTGACGGCCGACTGCTTATCTGTTGTGTTGTCGGATGATCAAGCCACCGTGTTGGGTGCTGCGCATGCTGGCTGGAAAGGCTTAGCTGCGGGTGTTCTCGAGGAGACGCTCGCCTTGATGCGACAAAAACAACCCCACGCACGGCACTGGCGGGCTTGGATTGGTCCTGGCATCGGTGCCGCCTCCTTTCAAGTGGGCGCAGATGTTCTCGAGGCCTTTTCTACCGAGTTGAGTGCCCAACCATCCCTATGTTCAACAGACCCCTCTGCAGCGGAGCGCTGGCGTTTGGATCTTGCAGGATTGGCGCAAGTCCGTTTGGAAAAAATGGGTGTGACGGAGATCGAACAGAGCGATAGCTGTACGTTTACAAATCCTAAGCAATTCTTCTCTTATCGGCGAGAGCGTCAAACTGGGAGGATGGCAACGGTGGCTTGGCTGATTTCGCATCAATTAACATTTAAATAAAAATCGTAAATGTATTAAAAGAAACGATTTATATCCGTTTACTCTAATTGACATTCTTTCTAATGCAGCGCAGGATTGCTAAGCCACGTGCTGACAAAGGTCACGATTTGAATTTCCCTTTCCCTGATGGCTGGACACCTCCAGCTACCCTTTCCTCAGAGGCGCTCGCCAAGATCCAGTCTGATTTTTTGGAGGGTTGGGAACGCATCGCAAAAGATGCTGCAGAGGGCCATTTAAGTCCACTCAAGGATAGACGGTTTGCCGCCTCTGCTTGGGCGACAAGTCCACCACACTTAATGATGGCGCACTTGTATTTGCTCTCAGCGCAGACCATGAGCCATATGGTGTCTGCTGCAACGGCTGAGCCGGACGTAAAAAACCGCCTAGAGTTCTCCATTAGTCAGTGGCTTGACGCCTTGTCACCTGCCAATTTTCTTGCTACCAATCCAGATGCACAGGCAGCCCTGATCGAGTCAGGGGGCGAGACGTTGATGGCGGGCATGCAAAACCTGCTGTCGGACTTGCAGAAAGGCCGCATTACTCAGACGGATGAGACCAAATTTAAGTTGGGTGAAAATGTCGCCACCACGCCAGGGTCGGTGGTGTTTGAGAACGCCTTTTTTCAGTTGCTGCAATACGCGCCTAGCACGCCAACCGTGTTTCAACGTCCGATCCTGCTAGTGCCTCCTTGCATCAACAAGTTTTACATTCTTGACCTGCAACCAGAAAACTCGTTAGTTCGATATTTAGTCGAGCAGGGCTTTACAGTCTTTTTGATGTCATGGCGCAACCCTCTAGCAGAAGAGTCTGACGGGATGTCACAGGCGACATGGGATGATTATTTAGAGCACGGCATTCTCAAGGCAATTGAGGTCACGCAAGCGATCTCTAAACAGCCCCAAATCAATGCACTCGGTTTTTGTGTGGGCGGAACAATGCTTGCGACAGCACTTGCCGTCGCTGCAGCTAGAGCTCAATCGCCTGTCTCCGCGGTGACGATGTTGACTGCGATGGTTGATTTTCACGACACGGGCACGCTGGGGGTGTTTGTAGATGAACAGCATGCAAAATTACGCGAAGGTCAAATCGGAGGCGGCGGCTTGATGTCTGCCCGTGAACTGGGTTCAACTTTTTCATTTCTGCGTCCGAATGAGTTGGTATGGAATTACGTTGTTTCCAATTATTTAAAAGGTGAAAAGCCAGTCGCCTTTGATTTGCTATTCTGGAACAGTGACGGCACAAACTTACCGGGTCCTTTTTTTACTTGGTATTTTCGTCATACTTATTTGGAAAACAAGCTCTGTCAGCCCAATGTCCTGACCTGTTGCGGCGTGCCGATTGATCTAAGCAAAGTCAATATCCCCGCATTTATTTACGCTTCGCGCGAGGATCACATTGTCCCTTGGCGTTCGGTCTTTTCGACCATGTCACTCTTTTCTGGCGACAAGACTTTTGTATTGGGTGCATCAGGACATATTGCAGGCGTGATTAATCCGCCTGCTAAAAATAAAAGAAGTTTTTGGGTGGGTACTTCAAAGTCTGACCTCCAGGACGCGGACCGCTGGGACCAGCAGTCGATCGAAAAGCCAGGTAGTTGGTGGCCAACTTGGGTCGAATGGCTGAGTATGCACAGTGGTAAGCGTGTGCGGGCACCTAAACAAGCCGGTCGAGTACCGTATCAAATCATTGAGGCGGCGCCAGGATCTTACGTTAAAGTCAGAGCGGTCTAAGTTTTGTTTAATGCATGTTATGCAGGATAACCTCGGAGAGACAATATGAGTGCAAAGATTGCGTATGTCACAGGTGGAATGGGTGGAATCGGTACTGCGATTTGCCAACGGTTGGCCAAAGAAGGAATGACAGTCATCGCTGGTTGTGGCCCGAGTCGAGATTACGACCAATGGATCAATGAACAAGCCGCGCTAGGCTATACCTTTTATGCCTCTGTAGGAAACGTTTCCGATTGGAACTCGTGCGAAGCCGCTTTCAAAAAAGTTGTTGCTGAACATGGCCCCATCGATATATTGGTCAATAACGCGGGTATCACGCGAGATGGTGTTTTTCGTAAAATGACCGCTGATGATTGGCGTGCCGTGATGGATACCAACCTCAACAGCTTATTTAACGTGACCAAGCAAGTGATTGACGGTATGGCGGATCGTGGATTTGGACGGATTATTAATATTAGTTCTGTGAATGGTCAAAAGGGGCAGTTTGGTCAGTGCAACTATGCAACGGCCAAAGCCGCGATTCATGGTTTTACAATGTCTCTTGCACTAGAGGTCGCGAGTAAAGGTGTTACGGTCAATACTGTTTCGCCAGGCTACATTGGTACAGATATGGTGCGGGCGATTCGACCAGATGTACTTGAGAAAATTATTGCCACTATCCCAGTCAAAAGACTAGGGCGTCCTGAGGAAATTGCGTCGATTATCAGCTGGATCGCCTCTGAGGAATCCGGGTTTTCAACGGGTGCAGACTTTTCACTGAATGGCGGGTTGCACATGGGTTAAGCGGCTTGGCCGCCCTGCGTGGAGTCACGCAGGAATAAAGCAGTTAAATAGAAAATAGATCTGGGGACAGTAATGACTGAAGCAGCAGCAGGCGCGACCGTACGCTTGATTAAAAAATATCCGAATCGACGCCTGTACGATACGCAGACAAGTACTTACATCACGCTTGCAGACGTCAAGCAACTCGTGCTGGAAAATGGGTTGTTCAAAGTGGTTGATGCGAAGTCATCCGAAGATTTGACGCGTAGCATCCTTCTTCAGATCATTCTCGAAGAAGAGAGCGGCGGCGTGCCAATGTTCTCTTCAACTATGTTGGCGCAAGTCATTCGGTTTTACGGGCATGCCATGCAGGGCATGATGGGGACGTATCTTGAGAAAAACATCCAGGGGTTTATGGAGATTCAAGAAAAAATGGCTGATCAGTCAAAAGGTCTCTATGGCACCAATCAGTTTGCCCCCGAAGCATGGTCACAGTTTATGACTGCTCAGACCCCAATGGTGCAAAACATGATGAACAGTTATGTCGAGCAAAGCAAGAGCCTGTTTTCTCAGATGCAGGACAAAATGCAGGATCAGACGCGCGCCATGTTCTCTACCTTTCCTTTCCCACCAGGAAGCTCAGGTGAGAAAGGAAAAAACTAAAGAATTCAGCCCTGTTTGACGCGCAGGGCAATATGATCCAACGCTTCTTGAACCTGGTCGATCAAAATCAAACATAGATCACCAGGCTCTAATTTGGCAAGTGCAGTATCTATCGCCAAAAACTCGCCTCTGATCTCGACAATGTCTTTTGTTCGAGAGACATTGACCAGTCCCTGTTGCAGTAGGGCGAGCACCTCACCGTCTTCGCGACCTCGCTGACATTGATCTTGATACAAAATGGCATGATCAAAGGCTTCGCCGAGAATTTCTGTCTGACGCACGATATCTTCATCGCGACGATCGCCGGCACCACTGATTACGACCATTCTGCGCTTGGCTGGCATCGTTTCGATCGCTTGGATTAGCGCTTGAATGGCATCTGGATTGTGTCCATAGTCAGCCACGACTGTAGCGCCACGATAATCAAACACATTAAAGCGGCCTGGGGCTGTTTGAGCATCATTGACAAACGTTGAAAGGCCTGCGGCGATTGTTTGCCAATTGATGCCGAGTGCCCAAGCCGCGCCAATTGCAGCCATCGCATTCTCGTTTTGAAATGTAATGCTGCCATTGCGGGTGAGTGGGATCGCTTTTAAAGGTAGGCGATACTCCATGGTGCCTTCGGCGGCAACAATATGATCACCATCTACATACACTACACGCTTACCTTGGGCACGATGCGTATTGAGAGCCGGGTGTTGACGATCGCTGGAAAAGAAAGTAACCGAACCCGGGCAGGCTTCAGCCATTTTGAGAACCATGGGATCTAGCGCGTTGAGTACGGCAGTGCCATGAGGTGCTACGTTTTGAACGATCACGCGTTTAACGAGCGCCAGCGAATCGACAGTCGTAATAAAATTCATGCCAAGGTGATCGCCAACACCGATATTGGTCACAATAGCGACATCACACTTGTCAAAGGCTAGCCCTTCTCGCAAAATTCCACCGCGCGCTGTTTCAAATACGGCGGCATCAACATCGGGGTGCATCAGGACATTGCGCGCGCTTCGCGGTCCGCTGCAGTCTCCAGTGTCAATGCAGCGATGCTCGATATAGACACCATCTGAGTTCGTCATGCCGACACGCTTACCGCTCTCCTTGAGTAAATGTGCTGTCAGTCTAACGGTAGTCGTTTTACCATTGGTACCTGTGACGGCGACCACTGGAATACGTGCATTTTCGCCCTGCGCAAACATCGTCGAGACGATGGCTTCGCCAACGGGACGCGCTTTACCAAACGAGGGGCTGAGGTGCATACGCAGACCGGGGGCGGCATTGATTTCGACAATTCCGGCGCGCTGCTCTTCCATCGGCTTGACAACGGTTTCTGCAACAAGATCGACGCCCGCGATATCGAGTCCGACCATTTGCGCAGCAGTGACCATGCGAGCAGCAAGTTCAGGATGTACTTCATCGGTGACGTCCGTGGCGCTACCACCTGTACTGAGGTTGGCGTTGTTACGCAACAAAATGCGTTGGCCATTCTCTGGAACCGACTGAGCGTTGAATCCTTGATTTGCAAGCGTGGCGAGCGCAATATCGTCCAGACGGATTTTAGTCAAGGCCGTCGCATGACCATCGCCACGCAAGGGATCTAAATTGACCGCATCAATGAGTTGCGTAATCGTGTGTTTTCCATCACCAATGACGCTGGGTGGATCGCGTCTGGCCGCTGCAATTAACTGGTTACCAATCACTAGCATTCTGAAATCATGACCAGGTATGTATTGCTCAATGATCACGTCACTGCTGATTGTGCAGGCTACAGCAAAGGCCTTGTTTAATTGTTCACGCGTCTCAATATTGACTGCAACGCCTTTGCCCTGATTGCCGTCGCGGGGCTTGACCACGACCGGAAAGCCGATTTGGTTTGCGATCTCCCAAGCCTCGTCCGGATCGGTTGCAACGTGTCCCTGAGGAACAGGGACCCCCGCGGCTTGCAACAACATTTTGGTGAGATCTTTATCTTGTGCGATCGCTTCTGCAATAGCACTCGTGCCGCTCGTTTCTGCTGCTTGAATGCGTTTTTGTTTACTGCCCCAGCCAAATTGAACAAGGCTGCCTTCAGTCAAGCGGCGATATGGAACGCCTCTTGCAACCGCGGCATCCACAATGGATCCTGTGCTGGGTCCAAGGCGAACATCTTCGTCTAGCTCGCGCAACTCTGTCAGGGCGTGTTTGATGTCAAACGGGCTGTCGTTTAGCGCAGCCTGGCACAAGCTTTCGGCGAGTTCGAGGGCGCGACGGCCAACGGGCTCTTCGGTATATTGAAAAACGATTTGAAAGACATTTTGTTCGGCGGTTGAGGTCGTTTGACCAAAGGCAACCGGGCATCCCGCAGCCGCTTGCAGACCAAGTGCTATGGCCTCTATCGCGTGCGCAACGGTAATCGGATCTTTGTGTCCGAAAGGTCGCAAGGGTTTAATTTCTGGAAATCGTGCACGCAATCTTGTCACGAAACCGGGCATCTGATCCAAATCTGCCTCGACACCTGCACATGTCACGACCGCTTCGATTGCGGTCTGGCGACTCCACAAGTTTGGACCACGTAGCGCGCGAATTCTGGAAACTTCCATTTGGATTCCTAAGGATAAGGAGGTGAAACGAGTTTTGTGGGTGAAGGCGATGTGTTCAGTTCAAAAGCGATTAGGCCTGCTTCGATTAATTCGGGCGTAATACCAAGAGACCACGCTGCAGCAGCTGCAGCAAGAATACTGCCGATATGCTCTTGGCAAGTCCCTTGTTCTGATACGGGAATCGCTGACATCGCACAGAGATTTCTGCGAACAGATCCCTGCGCCAAAATAAGTTGTCCATGGTCGATAAAGACGGCCCGCTGTCCGTTGGCCACATGCGCAACTAGGTCGGGCAGATTTGCCTGGTGGCCAAAGAGGGTGACTTGACCATCACAAAACTGTGCCAACGCCATGACGCGTTGATCATCGGCATTTAGGATGGCCATGCCATGCGGAAGCACCACGTCCATCTGTGTACGGTAAATGTTGATGAGATCAAGCTCGTCCCGGATCTCAAATGAGGCGAGATCCTCGGTCCAGTCTACATTGGTAATCACACCAACTTCACAACGCTCGTAAGCCAGACCTTCAGTCAAAATTTGTGTACAGCCATTTTCGATGATGACCGCTTCGACTTCACGGTTTAATAGAATGCGTTTGCCATTTGCATGATCCGCGCAGTTGCCGTCATGCAGTTTGCGGTGGTCGACGAACAGGCCATCACTACAGGCCAACCCAGTTTTCCAGCCATGCAATGACAGGAGTTGGAACAGTAGTTTGCTAGTAAGTGTTTTGCCACGTGTACCCGTAATGCCGACGACAGGGATTCTCGCCATATCGCCTGGTGGAAAGGTATAGCCAACGATGTCGCGGCCAACTTGACGTGCCTTACCTTGCGCAGGCTTGAGGTGCATCAGTAACCCCGGGCCAGCATTGACCTCAACGATGGCGCCTTGTTGCGCACCCAGAGGTTTAGAAATATCAACGGCTACCAAGTCGATCCCTGCAATATCAAGTCCAACGATACGCGCTGCCGTGCAGGCAAGGGCTGCAACCTCTGGATGAACGTCATCGGTGCAGTCAAAGGCAACGTTTCCATTGCGTTGAATCGTGACTTCTTGCCCAGAAAGAGGCACGTCGTCGGGTGCGAAACCTTGTCGTTCAATTTCAAGTATGGCGGCTGCGTCTAGTTTGATAAAGTTCAGTGGCTGATCTTCTTCGTGCCCACGTCGTTGATCTGCATTGAGTTGGGTATCAATTAATGTTCGGATGCTCTGTGTGCCATCGCCCGTGACGCACGCATACTGTCCTTTTGCAGCCGCAACGAGTTTGCCTCCCACTACCAGTAGTCGATGTTCATTGCCCCGAATGAATTGCTCAACCAGAACCCCAGAGCCTTCTTCAATCGCAACTAAATAGGCCCGCGTGATTTCCTCGCGGGTGGACAAGTTTGTAAAAACGCCTCGACCATGATTGCCATCACTTGGTTTGACTACGACAGGCAGCCCTAGGTCTTGTGCGGCTTCCCAGGCGTCTTCGACGCTCGTGACTTCCCGACCCACCGGGACGGGTACGCCACAGGATTGAAGCAAGCGCTTTGTGAGGTCTTTATCGCGAGAGATGGTCTCAGCGATGGCGCCTGTATTGTCAGTTTCAGCCGTCCAGATACGACGTTGATTGACGCCGTAGCCAAGCTGTAAAAGATTCCCCTCACTGAGCCTGATGGCAGGAATATCACGGTCATCCGCAGCATCGACAATGCAAGCGGTGCTGGGACCCAAGCAATGACGCAGACGCAGCGCATGCAGCGTATGGATCATGCTGTCGACGTTAAGCGACTGATCGTTGAGGGCGTCGAGTATTAGCGTACGAGCAAACATAAGCGCTTGCAGCGTCACGATTTCATTCCAGGCGCGCGCAACGACCTTGTATAGCCCGGGCTGTGTGGTGGCGCGTGTTTGGCCAAATCCCCCAGGCATGCCCGCGCGTTGCTGCAAAACAAGGGTGAGGTGCTCGAGCAAGTGAGGAGACCATATCCCTGAGGCCAGCAAAGAGGGCGTGTCTCTGGATGCCTCGATGCCGGGACCCGGATGTGCGAGTGCGGGAAGGGCTTGACACAGACGTTCATAAGCCGCACGCATCTTAGAAGCCGACAAGGCTTGAAATCCGTCAAACTGAATCCAAGCCTCAATGACTGGGCGGTAAGTCCAGATATTCGGCCCGCGCAAATGAATCGTGCGCAGAGTCGAGATGTCACATGTGCTCATAAGAAACAGTTTCGGCTGCAAAAATAATGGTTTGTTGCGCTGCACAACGCTGTGCATATGTCATTATCGCAGCAAAATAAGGGTTTGGCAGGGTCCAAGTCACGGATGCTTCCATGCAGGAGGCATATGCTAGTTATACTTGCAGAGTGAACACATTTTGAGCTCAAGCAAATTTTCCTCATGAACAGCTTTCTGTTGCGGTCGGCGTTCCAGACTGACGAGCCCCTTCTGTTGCAGCGATGACACCTCTCGCATCTCCTGAGCACCCACTCAGCCCATCCATACCCAGCAGCTGGTCAGACACACTGACCGCGATGTTGGAGCCGGGTGAGCTTGTGATTGCCTGTTTAGAGCCTGATTTGGACGATCGTCTTTATTTTGCCTCCGGTGCACTCGTGTTGTCGTCACAGCGTATGTTTGCCCGAGCGCCCGGCGCCTCGGATTGGCTGGTCTGGAATGTATCAACAACCCAGTCGCTTCAGCACCGCGACCATGCCGGTGTCGGCGCGATAGAACTATTTGATGGGTCGACCCGGCTGGGCATTTGGCGTCATACGCTTGGTATGGTGCCCGCTGTCGTACGGATGGTCGAATTATTTAGTAACTTGCAAACAAAGCTGCGTGACCCCCAAGCAGAAATTGTTGTTGACGCCGCCACCTGCCCTGCTTGTGGAACGCCTTTCGCTCTAGATCAAGACGAGTGCGCAGTGTGCGAAGCCTCACCAACGGGACCTATTGACACTTGGGCACTCTTGCGACTCGCCAGATTTGCCAAGCCCTATCGCGTGCCCTTGTTAGTGGGTTTTCTGTTGACATTGATGTCGACTGCGGCCTCGCTGGTCCCACCTTATCTTACGATGCCGCTGATGGATGACGTTCTGATTCCTTTTCAGAATGGCAGGCCGATTGATTACGATTTGGTCACCTTATACCTGACAGGTTTAGTGGTTGCGGCTTTGCTGGCTTGGTTGCTTGGGTGGGCTCGCACCTACTTACTTTCTTGGGTCAGCGAGCGAATGGGTGCTGATTTGCGCACCACCACCTTCAATCACCTACAGACTTTATCCCTGCAGTTTTTTGGCGGCAAACGCACGGGTGATTTGATGGCGCGCATCGGCAGTGAAACCGATCGCATCAACTTGTTTTTGTCTTTGCACCTGTTGGATTTCGTCAATGATGTGTTGATGATTGTGATGACCGCGGCGATTCTTATATCGATCGATCCATGGCTCGCCGTGACGACGTTGGTGCCTTTGCCGATCATCATCTGGATGATTCATCTTGTCAGGGACCGTTTGCGCTTTGGTTTTGAAAAGGTTGATCGCTCCTGGAGCGAATTAACCAACGTGTTGGCTGACACTATTCCAGGCATTCGCGTGGTCAAGGCGTTTGCTCAGGAAAAGCGTGAGGTCGCCCGGTTTCGCGAAGCCAATGATCGTTATCTGGGTGTGAACGATCGCATCAACAAGGTATGGGCCTTATTTGCGCCGACAGTGACATTTTTGACTGAGATCGGTTTGCTGGTGGTGTGGATATTCGGTATTACTCAGGTTGCGTCTAGTGCAATCAGCGTGGGAGTGTTAGCCGCCTTTCTAGCGTACATAGGTCGTTTTTATACACGACTGGACTCAATGAGCCGGATTGTGACTTACACCCAACAGGCAGCGGCTGGCGCCAAGCGAATCTTTGATATTTTGGATCACGTCTCAAGCGTACCGGATGCGCTGCGCCCTGTTCCGCTGACGCGTATGGAAGGCCGTATCGAAATTCGTAATGTGGGTTTTCGTTACGGTAGCCGTACTGTGTTGCGTAACGTAAACTTGAGCGTGGGTGCTGGTGAGATGATTGGTCTTGTGGGACACAGTGGCTCCGGCAAGAGTTCACTGGTCAATCTGATTTGTCGTTTTTATGATGTCACCGAGGGGGGCATTCGTGTGGATGGCGTGGATATTCGCTCCTATTCGCTCAATTCGTTCCGTAGCAATATTGGTTTGGTGCTTCAGGAGCCTTTCTTGTTTTTCGGCACGATTGCTGAAAATATCGCTTACGGTAAACCGAGTGCGACCCGCGAAGAGGTAATCGCAGCGGCCAGAGCTGCTCGTGCGCACGAATTTATTTTGAGATTGCCACAAGGCTACGACTCTCTGGTCGGTGAACGTGGCCAGGCATTATCGGGCGGTGAACGTCAACGTATCTCCATCGCACGCGCGCTACTGATCGATCCTCGCATATTGATTCTTGATGAAGCGACCTCGTCAGTTGATACGACAACGGAAATGGAAATTCAGGAAGCATTAGACAACCTGATTCAGGGCCGCACAACGATTGCGATTGCTCATAGGCTCAGCACGTTGCGCAAAGCCGACCGTCTGGTGGTGCTTGATCGTGGACAGGTAGTTGAAATTGGTAACCACGAAGATCTGCTGGCTCGCGGAGGGGCCTATCATGCCCTGTATGAGGCACAGACGCGACAGGTAGACGCCGAGCCTCCTCTGCCCACTGCAAGTGAGGCTTAGTAATGGATGATTTTCAACTGACGCGTAACTTGGCCGGAAGACTGGTTCTGACCCTCGCCGATGGCACACTGCACGAGGGTGTTATTCCGGTGCGCGCCTATCCCGTTCATTCGCCTCAAGAATTTGTTGCGTTAATGAGTACCGAGGGTAAAGAGGTACTCTGGATTGAACGTCTCGCTGAGGTGCCCGAAGACGTTCGCACGCTGATTAACGAAGAAATCGCTTCTCGCGATGTTATGCCTGTGATCCTGCAACTGATTAAAGTTTCTACTTACTCAACACCGAGTACATGGGAAGTTGTCACTGACCGAGGTTCCACTAAATTTATCCTTAAAGGCGAGGAAGATATTCGTCGCCTGCATGGTGGAACACTCATTATTACGGACAGTCACGGCTTGCGCTTTTATGTGACGGACATGCAGGAACTCGACAAAAACAGTCGCCGAATTTTGGATCGTTTCCTCTAATTTCCTGACAGGCACTTTTCAAGTCAGCTTGATCAGTTGTTTGCCAAAATTCTCACCCTTGAGCAGACCGACAAAGGCCTCCGGTGCCTTGGCAAGTCCTTCGGTAATCGATTCTTTAAACTTGAGCTTTCCTGAGACCACTAAAGCATAGAGATTTTCTCTGATGGCAGGCCACGTCTCAAGTTTGTCTGACACGATGAAGCCTTGGACACGTATGCGGTTGATCAAAATGGAGCGAAGCGTGCGATATGCATGCGGTTCGCGGTTGAACTCTGACACCATGCCGCAGAGCGCAATGCGAGACGCAACATTCATGTGCGTCAAAAGTGTTTCAAAAATGGGTCCGCCTACGTTCTCAAACAAGCAGTCGATACCACCGGGTAATGCCGTAGTGAGTTCATTAGCAAAATGCGCAGAGCGGTGGTCGACGCAGACATCAAAGCCGAGCGTTTGCGTGACATAGCGACATTTTTCAGGTCCGCCAGCGATGCCAACGACGCGACAACCGTTGAGTTTGGCGAGTTGGCCCACTACGCTACCCACTGCACCAGATGCGGCATCCACCACCACGGTTTCGCCTGCTTTAGGCTGGCAAATATCAATGAGGCCAGTCCAGGCTGTAATGCCTGGCATCCCGATTACGCCCAAATAGGCGGAGGGACTGACCTGATCGGTGCGGATCAAGGTGACCGCGCTTGCATCCATGGCCGCAAATAATTGCCAGCCAGTCGCCGCGAGCACAGCGTCGCCGACTTTGAAGTCAGGGGTATTCGAGGCAATCACTTGGCCGACCGTTGACCCCACCATGCATTCGCCCACATTGACGCTACGCGCGTAGGATTTAGCCTCTGAGATTCGGCCTCGCATGTAGGGATCAAGCGACAGCCAGTGGTTTTGAATGAGGACTTGTCCCGGACCCGGGGAGGGCACTTCTGAATCAATGAGTGTGAAATTAGAGGTTGAGATCCACCCCTCAGGCCGGTTGGCAAGAATGATTTTTTGGTTACGCATAGAGGCGATATGTCCGGTGGAATATAGGGTATGCACCAAGGGGTGCAGAGGGTCACATAGTAGTAACTTTATACTTGAAAATTAAGTATTTGCTGCAACTCGTTTCGAGACAATTAAACACCACATTGGGAGCTCCCACATGGCTATAACACTGAACGTCAATGGTAAATCGCACAGCATTGATGTAGATCCAAGCACCCCATTGTTGTGGGCAATTCGTGAACAAGTCGGCTTGACTGGTACAAAATACGGCTGTGGCGTGGCGCAATGCGGAGCCTGTACGGTGATGCTCGACGGTCAAGCTATTCGCTCTTGCGTGATTCCTGTCAGTGCCGTCGCCGGTCAACGCATACAGACGATCGAGGGTCTTGCATCAGATGGCAAGCTCACAAAGTTGCAGCAAGCCTGGATCGATCATCAGGTCCCTCAGTGTGGTTTTTGTCAGTCAGGCATGCTCATGGCCGCGACCGATTTGCTCGCTAAAAACCCAAAGCCTACTGATGCTGACATCGATATGGCGATTACAAATATCTGTCGTTGCGGAAGTTTTCAAGAAGTTCGCGCCGCGATTCACTCAGTTGCTAAAGCTTAAGGAGTACTCACATGAATGCTCGCGTCCCGAATCCTTCCCGCAGACAGTTTATTGTTGGCACAACAGCCGTCAGTACAGGTCTGGCTCTGGGCTTGCAGTTTCCTTTTAGTAGTCTGGCACAAGCTGCTGGCGCCACGCCTGAAATCGGTGTGTGGGTCGTCATCAAGCCTGATGAGAACGTTGTTGTGCGTGTCGTCCGCTCCGAGATGGGCCAAGGCACGATTACTGGCTTGGCACAAATGGTTGCCGAAGAACTCGAATGTGACTGGAAAAATGTCACAACAGAGTACCCGACTCCCGGCGAAAGTCTCCAGCGTAAAAACCCCTGGGGTTCATTCTCTACTGGTGGTAGCCGCGGAATTCGCACCTCTGAGCAGTATGTTCGTCAGGGCGGTGCCGCTGCCCGCATCATGCTTGTTCAGGCCGCTGCCGATGGCTGGAAAGTTCCAGTCGGCGAGTGCCAAGTGTCTCAGGGTGTGATTACGCATAACGCTTCAGGTCGCAAAACAACGTATGGCAAAGTCGCTGAAGCGGCCTCCAAATTGTCCGTACCTAAAGATATCCCGCTGAAAGATCCCAAAGACTGGAAAATCATCGGCAAATCCGTCCAGCGTATTGATACCTTTGAAGACAAAGTCACAGGCAAGCAGGTCTACGGTATGGACTTGGTCCTGCCTGGTATGTTGGTCGCCACCATCAAGCAGTCCCCCGTTTTTGGCGGCAAGATCAAGAGCTTTGATGCCAGCAAAGTTTTGAGCATGAAAGGCGTCAAGAAAGTGGTTCAAGTGAGTGATTCCTCTGTTGCTGTCGTGGCCGATACGTTCTGGGTTGCCAAGACGGCTATGGATGCGTTGCCTATCGTTTGGGATGAGGGCCCAAATGCAAAAGTCTCGAGTGCCTCGATTGCTGCCATGCTCAAAGAGGGTTTGACGGCCGAGCAAGCATTTATTGGCAATCAGCGTGGCGATACGAAAGCCGCCTTGTCTGGCGCCACCAAAAAAGTTGAGTCGACTTACTCTTACCCCTTCTTAAATCACGCTCCGATGGAAGTGATGAACGCAACTGCTAAGTGGACGCCTGAGCGTTGCGAAGCTTGGGTGCCAACACAAGACGGCGAAGCGTCGCTCGCGGCAGTGATCGCCGCCTCAGGTTTGCCTGCAGATAAGTGCGATGTGTATAAAGTCAACTTGGGTGGTGGTTTCGGACGTCGTGGTGCGTTTCAGGACTACACCACACAAGCGGTCAATATCGCAAAACAAATGCCTGGCGTACCTGTCAAGCTGATCTGGACGCGCGAAGAGGACATGACACAGGGTCGTTACCATCCCGTGATGATGTGCAAAATGACCGCTGCCTTTGATGCCAATAAAAACCTCACGGGCGTGCATATGCGTCTGTCTGGTCAATCTATTCTTGCAGCAGTGCGTCCAGCCTTGGTCGAAAAGGACAAGGGCCGTGACATCGTGGTTTTCCAGGGCTTGATGGAAGGCGGAGAGCATTCAATTGGTTACGAATTTCCAAACCAATTAATTGACCACGCGATGCGCAATACGCATGTGCCCCCTGGTTTTTGGCGCGGTGTGAACGTTAACCAAAACGCCATCTTCATTGAGTGTTTCATGGATGAGCTCGCGCACGAAGCTGGTATGGATCCTGTTGCGTTCCGTCGTCAATATATGGCCAAGTTCCCCCGTAACTTAGCGGCCCTCAATGCTGTCGCCGATGGCATTGGTTGGAGCAAGCCAGCGCCAAAAGGTGTTCATCGTGGCGTTGCGCAAATGATGTCGTTTGGCAGTTATGTGGCCGCAGCCTGCGAACTCTCTGTGACAGACGGTACCAAAGTCAAGATTCACCGAATTGTGGCGGCAACTGACTGTGGTTATGCAGTCAACCCAGCTCAAATTGAACGTCAAGTTTCGGGCTCTTTTGTCTACGGCTTGTCCGCTTTGTTTGAAGAAGAGTGCACCATCAAAGACGGTCGTGTTGAACAAAAGAACTTTGATACCTATAATTCAATTCGCCTCAAGCAGATGCCTAAGGTTGAAACCATCATTATTCAAGGTGGTGGCAAGGCTTGGGGCGGCATTGGTGAGCCGACCATCAGCGTGGCTGCGCCTGCCGTATTGAATGCAATCTTTAGCGCAACGGGGAAGCGATTGCGTGACGTACCTTTGAAAAATAGCGGCATGACGTTGGTATGACGCTTAGAGTGATTGGGTGGTGGCTAAAGGTTTGCCTTATTTTTTTAGCCCCCCCCATCACTCTTGCTCAGCCAAGCGGGTCGAGCACTGTTGAGGGGGAGGTCATCGTTGACTCCCTGTCAGGTATGGCTGGAGATCCCGTCCGTGGTCGCGTGATTGTTCTCAGCCGTCAAAGCGGGCTTTGTATTTTGTGTCATAGCGGTCCGTTTCCTGAGGAGCGTTTCCAAGGCAATCTGGCACCCGATTTAGCGATCAGTGCTGCTAGACTATCTGAAAGTCAGTTACGCGCGAGGCTCGTAGATGCCCGTCGTTTTAATCCAGATACGATCATGCCGCCTTATTTCACCAAGGATCATGGCACGCGGGTTGCGCCTCAATTTGCCGACAAGACCTTGTTAAGCGCGCAAGAAATCGAGGATGTTTTGGCATTCTTAATGAGTTTAAAACCATGAGCACAAATCGTAGAACCTTTATCGCTGCAATCGGGACCGTCAGCCTCATCCCTTGGCTCAAGACGCACGCTTCGGAGTCCGAAGCAACTGAAGCGATTCAAAAAATAGTTGGAAATAAGTCGCTGCAAACCGCACGTGTCACACTTGATATTTCTCCTTTGGTGGAAAATGGCAACCTCGTCCCCATCAGCGTATTGGTGGATAGCCCAATGACGCAGGCAGACCATGTCAAAGCGGTGCATGTGATTTCCGAAGGCAATCCTCTTCCCAGTGTCGTGAGTTTTTATTTTGGTGCGCGTGCTGGTCGCGCCGTCGTCAGTACTCGGATACGTTTATTGACCTCTCAGCGCCTGTGGGCGATCGCTGAAATGAATGATGGCTCTTTTTGGCAGGGGCATGCCAATACGCTCGTGACGCTTGCTGCCTGTACAGAGGATATATTGATATGAGTAAAACTTCGCGCACAGTGGTCTCTATGGCAAAGACAGCGACTCGGGGCGAGGTTGTTCCGATTCGCGTGATTGTTCAGCACGACATGGAGTCCGGTTTTAGACATACCGAGCGCGGTGTCCGTGTAGCAAGAGATATCATCCGAGAATTTATCTGCACGTATGACGGGGTAGAGGTGTTTCGCGCTGAGTTGCATCCTGCAGTCGGCGCGAACCCAACCTTCAGTTTTTTCACTGTCGCGACCCAAACTGGAACGCTTGAGTTTAAATGGAAGGGTGACAATGGCTACGCCTCCAGTGTTTCTAGCCAACTGACGGTCACGGGCTAGCGTGCGTCTGTTTTCGAGGGCTACCGTCCTGTACGTATTGCGGCCTCTCTTACTCCTGGTTTTCGTTTTTTTTGGTTGGCAAACGGCACACGCTCAATCAACGTCTGACGCTGTAACAGCAAGCTTGTCAAAAACACCAGATAAACGTCAATCAAGCTATTTGCTGATGTCTCCTGCGACGCGTGCGATGCAGGATGACGAAGCACTCAATCCTGCGACCTTTTGGATCTTGGATGGACAAACGCTTTGGAATGCGCCAGCAGGTAAAAAAAATAATTCTTGTGCGCAGTGCCATGGCGATGCAGCAGTCTCAATGAAAGGAGTTGCAGCAAGTTTTCCTAAGAGGGTGCACAACACGTTGTTGAGCCTAGAAGGTCAAATCAACATGTGCCGCCAAAACAAGCAAGAGGCTGCTCCGTTTTCGCTTGAAAGCAAACCCTTGTTATCGATGGCGAGTTATCTAGGCAATGTTTCCAAAGGCATGCCGATCACGGTCGAGAGAACATCTAGCAACACTCCCGATCTCGATGCAGGTCAGCGCTTATTTGAACAGCGTATTGGACAGCTCAATTTATCTTGTGCGAATTGTCATGCCGAGCGCTCTGGGCTCAAACTAGGCGGCAATCTCATTCCCGAAGCGCACCCCACCGGCTATCCGATTTACAGGCTCGAATGGCAGACAGTCGGATCGTTGCAACGTCGTCTGCGAAACTGCATGACTGGCGTGCGAGCTGAGCCCTATGCTTTGGGTGCTCGGGAGTTGGTTCAGCTCGAACTCTTTTTGATGTGGCGCGCACGTGGGATGCCTCTTGAAACACCTGGCGTGCGACCTTAGCCACCCGACAAGCTTTGCTCACCCTCGGCGAGCCCAGTACCCACTAGATGCAAGGTGCAGTTCACGAGCTCGGCTTGATGGGGCGACTGAGCAGAGATCGTTGTCAGTGAAGTGTTTCCAATGCGTTCTGGAATACTGTGCTGTCCAAGGTCGATATTATTTTCTAACAATGCTCGGATCACTAAGCCGTGGCTGACCACAATCAGTGGGCCATCCAGACGCGCTCTGAGTTCGGCTGCAAAGCTCAGTGCTCGGGTGATGCGCGCGTGAAAGTCGGCCATCGACTCGCCATTTGCAGGCGCTTCAAGCATTTCCATTGCGTTAAAGCTCAAAGTGTCATGCGGGCGCCCACGCAGATCGCCAAAATTGCGCTCCCATAACAATTCTGTACTGAGGGGCGTGAGCCCGGTATGACGACTAATCGCTTCGGCTGTCTGCCATGCGCGGGGCATATCGCTTGCCAAGATTGCGGCGGGTTTCAAGGCGCGCACGCGTTTAGCCACATGTTCCGCTTGTGCAAGGCCGCGCGGGGCTAAAGGGGTGTCTGCGGGCTGTATCGTGCGCGCTGCATTGAGCAGTGTTTCACCGTGGCGAATAAAGATAATCGACATTGCTTATTCCTTGTTCCTATTGCGTGGATGCTTAGGGCGTGAACATACCGATAAAAATAGCGGGATCGACGCGCGCATCATTTAAGCTGACGTTCCAGTGAAGATGTGCACCGGTCACACGACCTGTTGCGCCGACTTTACCAAGTACTTGCCCGCGTGCTAACTGCTCTCCAGTTTTGACATCGATTGCCGACAGGTGGCAAAACATGCTGATCATGCCCTGACCGTGATCGACAAAAACAGTTTTACCATTAAAAAAATAATCACCTACCAAAATGACGCGCCCAGCAGCGGGTGCTTGAACGGGCGTGCCTGTTGGCACTGCAAAATCGAGTCCCGAGTGCGGCGCGCGAGGCTGATCATTAAAGAAACGCTTGAGCCCAAAGGGGCTGGATAAGGGACCAGTGACTGGATGGTCTAACAGCACATTGCTGGGCAATTGCGGGCTAAATTGTTGATACGCATCATCTTGAAGTTTTTTTTCACGCTCATATCGCGCTAAGTCCTCTGGACTCAAGTCAACGTGCTTGTTTGTTTTAAGCGTAATACGTTGTTCACGATATTTTTTATCACCTACCGTAAAGGCATACTTTGAGTTCTTGGTACCCTGAACGACCTGAATGTGTTGAGTGCCAAGTGCTGCCGAAAGCGGAATACCCACTACAGCAACCCACTTTCCCGTATCTGTGCGCGCCACCAGTACGGGTTTATCCATGAAACGGGCTGTGGGTGGGGTTTGATTTGAGGCCTTTGTTTGGCCGGAGATGTCAACAACTGCCACGCCTCCCGGAACGGCTTTGTTGAGGACGTTAAGTTGCGCTTCAGTAACAATCGTAGCACTGGATGACGTCGACACCACAAGCGCAGCAAGCAAAAATAGAATATTGCACAGACCCACTTTTAAAGTGATGAAAGGGGTCAAGACTAAAACTTCCAAAGATACTCTGTTGGATTGTCAGGACATGCCCCAAATTGACACACCATCAGTGCGCTGACGAGGTTGGCCGCGGCAATCAGAAAAAAGAGGCCAATCAGAAATGTGGCGATTCGTTTGTTAAGTTGTGGAGGGCTCGATAGTTGAACGCGGGTCTCAGAGAGTTGATTGCGGTCCAGACAAAGCATCACTGCGCAAAACACCATCATGACGACAAAGGAAATAAAACCCCAAGTATAAAAGTGTAGACCGAAGAGCGTCGAGCCGTAACCGGTATCACCCGGGGCAATGTGCAGCAGGATTTGTCGACCCGAGGCCGTAGCACCTCCCAGCGCCGAGGCGAGAATGATGGCGTAATGAACGGGAGACGCGCCAAAGCGAACATTGAGCATCATGCCAATACCTGCAAGCGTCAGAGCGACCCGTTGTAGCTGGCACAGCGGGCAGGGGAGCTCGTTAAAAAATATCTGCCAGTACAGCGCTTCGAGCAGAGAGCCGCAAACTGCCGCCAACGCGAAGGCGTTGAGCCAGAAAGACAGACCTTGACCGATGGTGGTTTGTGAACGATTGGAATAGTCCATGACCGACCTTTAAAGAGAAATATTGAGTTTGTCTGACATGTGGTAATTCAGCCACGCCAGGAAGATCAAAAAGGTGATGCTCCAGCTGATGATGGTGGACATTCTTTGACCCCGCATGGTCAAACCAATTGCGATGAGGGCAGTTAAAAAAGGCAGCATCATAATCATGGGGTGATTTCCTTGTGGAGCCTGTCAGGAGTAATACTCAATAAGATTAACATTCAGCGTTGTCATAGAGATGACAGTTCTGTTAAGGATGAGTGATATTTAAGACTAAACGGCAAAGTCTGCTTCAAAAGGCTGTCCGACTCGCAAAGTTTGTCCTGCTCCCGCGCGCACAATTGCATTCATGCCAAAGCAGATCGCATCATGCATGCGGTCAAGGCGACGGTAAGCGGCAAGTGTCTCCATGACTTCAGGAGAGCTTGTCGCGGTATAGGGATCGATATTTGGGATGGGGCAGCGACCACAAGGCTTGACTAACCGGAGATCAATCTTTCCAGCGACTGTATGTAACAAAAGATGGGAGAGTTCGTCCTCAATATGCGCATCTAGGCCCTCTAGGACCAGGTTGGGTCTGAAACGCAACATGTCCACAGCCTCTGACCCCTCAGCCGCAAGGCGCTCATTCAAAACCTCAAGTGCGCGTTGCGTCACCACAAGCAGGGCAAAGCCATCACTAAACATATTTTGAGCAACGAGGTCACCCGTCCATTCTTGCGCAGATAGTCGGTTGGCCTGAGGTGAAAACCGAATCAAGCGGAATTGCTTGCCCGGCACAGCCAAAAAGGTGTTGAGCCACGCGGCGACCTCATCGCCCATATCGTCACCTTCGAGCGTATCGCGCCACACCGTGACTTGCTTTGGGGTGCCGACAAAATCAAACGCAACCCTGACCTCTTTGTGGTCGGGCGCGCTCAAGTACAGTGCCTCCGCAGTCAGCCTGGGTGTGATCCAGACCATATGGGGGATCTGGCGTTGGGTGAGAAACTGCCCCTCCTGGTCAACGATCATCCACTCACGGTCGTGTAATAGACCAGTCTGCGTCAGAGGCGATTCCGAGATTTCAATGCCTGCACACGACTTGATTGGGTAGATAAACATCTGGCTGATGATGCCCGTACAGTCTGCCATGCCGGTCTTCCTAATTGTCAAAGGTCGATCTATTCTAAAATAAAGCTCTTACTTATGTCAGGATTTCGTTATGCCTTCATTTGATGTGGTTTCAGAGGTCGATAAACATGAGCTGACCAATGCCGTAGATCAGGCCAATCGCGAGCTTTCCACACGCTTTGACTTCAAGGGAACGGATGCTAAGTACGAGCTCGATGAGTTTGTCGTGACACAAGTGGCTTCGAGTGCCTTTCAGCTCAAACAGATGTTGGATATTCTGCGCAGTCGCTTGAGTGCGCGGGGCATTGATGTGCGCTCAATGGACGTTGCAGACCCCTTGGAAAACCTGGGTGGCGCGCGTCAAAAAGTCACAATCAAACAGGGAATCGAACAGCCGATTTCTAAAAAACTGATCGCGGCCATGAAAGAAGCCAAGCTCAAAGTTGAGACCCAGATTACCGGCGAAAAACTCCGTGTCACAGGTAAAAAACGTGATGACTTACAAGAAGCCATCGCGTTACTGAAAAAGGCGGATGTGCCATTACCCCTGCAATTTAACAATTTTCGAGATTAAATCCCGGATCTTGGTGCTTTGGCGGGTGATTCAATGTTTATCGTCCGCCCGTCTTGGCATCACCAAACAGCGTAGTCAAACCGCGCGGTTGCGAGCGCCAGTATTGCTTGGGGACCTGCACGCTTGCACCAAGTTCAGCCGCAGCATGCCAAGGCCAGCGTGGGTCGTACAGCATGCCGCGCGCGAGTGCGACCATGTCCGCTTCTCCTGTTGCAATGATTTCTTCCGCCTCTTTGGCCTCAGTAATCAGACCCACCGCCATGGTGGGTAGACCCGTGCCTTTTTTGATGGTTGTTGCCAAAGGAACCTGATACTTTGGTCCCAACGGGATTTTTTGCTGAGAAGACACGCCCCCACTCGACACGTCAATAAAGTCGCAGCCGCGTGCTTTCAAAATGTTACAAAACTCGACGCTTTCTTCGGGTGTCCAGCCACCTTCGGCCCAATCTGTTGCAGAGATACGAATGCCCAGGCTGGTTGTTTTTGGCGTGACAGCGCGGACAGCATCAAACACCTCAAGCGGAAAACGCATGCGATTGGCAAGCGAACCGCCATATTCGTCTGTACGCTGGTTGGCAATCGGAGAGAGGAATTGATGCAACAAGTAGCCATGCGCGCCGTGCAATTCAATGCCATCAAAACCAATGCGCAGCGCCCGCTTGGCTGACTCAACAAAGGCTTCGCGAATCCGGACCAACCCCGCCTGATCTAATGCCAGCGGAGGTGTTTCGGTAGTAAGCTGTGGAATCGCAGAGGGTCCGACTGGTTGCCAGCCGCCTTGTTGTTGCGATATGAGTTGACCACCTTCCCAAGGGCGTGCACTCGAGCCTTTGCGGCCTGCGTGGGCCAGTTGGATCATAATCGGCATGGAGGCCTGCTGACGCACGATATCAATCGTTTTTTTGAGCGCAGCTTCGGTTTCATCCGAATACAGGCCCACGCAGCCATGAGTAATGCGACCAATGTCTTCAACGGCGGTCGCTTCAATAATCAATAAACCCGCACCTGACATCGCCATATGGCCAAGATGCATGATGTGCCAGTCGGTCATTTTGCCTTCGTCTGCGGAATACTGACACATCGGGGCAATCACGATGCGATTGGGGAGGTGAAGCGGTCCGAGAGAAATGGGCGTAAACAGCTGACTCATAGGTCTGAATCCTGATTGTTATGTGAGACTGCAAAGTGATAAATTGAAATTGAGGATGAAACTATTTTCAAATGCTAACGGGCGGCGTGGGAGACTGCAAGTTCATGTGCTGCTCATTTCTTGGGCTTCCCAGGCAAGTATTTGTGCTTTCAGCTCAGCGCCCCAGCGAAACTGACCCGTTTCCCCTGTGGCGCGAACGACGCGGTGGCAGGGAACAAGGAAGGCGAGCTTATTGGCGGCAATGGCCGTACCGACCGCTCGGGCAGCACCGGGATGCCCCAGACTTTCTGCAAGCGCACCATAGCTGCGGACCTCCCCAAAGGGAATATCTCTTAATCCCTCCCAGACCTTGAGCTGAAAAGGGCTGCCTGTCAATGCAAGCTTGGGGCGTGATGGAGAAAAACCTGGTCGGCCTAGTTGAAACGCCTGCTCAAGCAACACACTTGCTTGTTTGTCGTCACGCGCAAAAGTGCAGTCCGGAAACTCAGTAGCCAACAGATCAGGAGCGTGAAGGGCCTCTGTTTGTTGCAGGTGCAGCAGGACGATTCCCTGCTCAGTCCACCCGATGAGTCCGGAACCAAAGGGTGTCGGCGCGTGTCCATAACGAACGGTCAAGGGCGAAGGCATGGTAATAAACCCAAAGAAAATAGGGGGGGCAACCAAAAAGTGGGCGCAAGCAGAGCGTGTTCAGTGTAATGGGGATGTATGGCAAGCGAAAGCCAGGCAGCCCGAGCATATAATTTCCTGAAACCCTCAGAGGCAGGACAATCCATGAAGCAGGTGTTGTTAGGTTGCATTGCAGATGACTTTACCGGCGCCACGGATCTGGCGAATAATCTCGTGCGAGCAGGGATGCGCGTCCTGCAGACGATCGGAGTGCCTGTAACCCCCGTCGACGCGGAGGTGGATGCAGTGGTCGTATCGCTTAAAAGTCGAACGATCACGCCCGCTGAGGCGATTGCGCAATCTCTGGAGGCATGCAAATGGTTGCGGACGCAAGGCGCGCAACAAATTTACTTTAAATACTGCTCAACCTTCGACTCGACACCCCAGGGCAATATTGGCCCAGTGATCGATGCCTTGATGGACGAACTGAAGACAGATTTCACGATCGCCACTCCAGCCTTTCCGGATATGGGGCGAACCGTCTTTAAGGGACACCTGTTTGTGGGAGAGGTGTTGCTCAATGAAAGTGGTATGCAGAATCACCCTCTGACACCCATGAAGGATCCCAATTTATTGCGCGTGTTGTCTCCACAAACCGTCCGTCGCGTGGGCTTGATTGATCATACGGTGGTGGCACAGGGAAAAGAGGCGATTCGCGCGCGCATTGGTCATTTGCGCCAACAAGGAATTGGAGTCGCGATTGTAGATGCCATTAGTAACGCTGATCTGTATCAGCTCGCGCCTGCAATAGCTGATATGCCTTTGGTGACGGCCGGCTCGGGTGTCGCCATTGGTTTACCTGCTAACTTTGCGATACAACCCAATCCCCACTCAGCCGAGCTTCCTCCTGCCGCGGGTTCAAAAGCGATTTTATCGGGGAGCTGTTCGCGTGCGACCAATGCGCAAGTCGCCGATTTTGTTGCGAAGGGTGGGGCGAGTTTTGTGATTGATCCGATGGACTTGGGTGACAGTACCGAGTCAGTTGCGTCAGTCGTACAACAAGCCCTGGCTTGGGCCCGTCCGAGGCTTGGCCATCAACCGATCTTGATTTATTCAACGGCTACCCCAGAAGCCTTGCAAGTCGCACAGAGTCGCACAGGGGTTGAGCAGGCCGGTGCGCGCGTCGAGGCCACGCTCGCCACAATCGCACAAGGCTTGGTTGAGGCTGGCGTCGGTCAGTTGATTGTCGCAGGGGGCGAGACGTCAGGCGCTGTCGTGCAAGCGCTAGGCATGACACAGCTGCAAATCGGTGCGCAAATTGACCCAGGTGTGCCGTGGTGTGCGGGACGCACGCATCCCACAGACAAGCTCATCCATGTGACGCTTAAGTCTGGCAATTTTGGTCGTGTCGAGTTTTTCACCCAAGCCTTTGAACGGATACAGGCGTCATGAATCTTGATCTTCAGTCTACAGAGGCTCAGCTTCGTATCCAACTATGCCAAGTCGGCCGCAGCTTGTTTGAGCGTGGTTATGTGCACGGTACAACCGGCAATATCAGTGTCAGATTGCCGGAGCCGGCAGGTGGCTTTCTGATTACACCGACAGATGCTTGTCTAGGTTTTTTAGAGTCAGATAAGCTGGCCACCGTGGATGTAAGTGGCGCGCAAATCTCGGGAGATCGCGCCAGCAAAACACTGGCCTTGCATCGACGCATCTATCAACATGCGCCCGAAGCCAATTGCGTCATTCATACGCACTCTTCATGGCTAGTGGATTTGACACTCAGAGGCGTATGGCGCGACGATGATATCGTGCCACCCCTGACGCCTTATTTCGCCATGAAAGTCGGTCATGTTCCGCTCGTGCCTTATTTCAGACCGGGAGATGTTCGTGTTGCGGATCATATTGCAACGCTCATCGAGGCGTATCGGGCGCGCGGTCTAAACCTACGTGCCGTCATGTGCGATCGCCTAGGGCCGCAAGTCTGGGGCGCAAACTTAGTGTCGACGATGGCCATACTCGAAGAGCTCGAAGAAACGGCGCGGCTTTGGTTGAGGAGTGGTCGCGAGGCGCTGCCACTTTCAGAGGCAGCCATTGAAGAACTTCGTCAACACTTTAAAGCGGAGTGGTAATCATGAATATTCTCATCACCGGTGGAGCTGGATTTATAGGGACCTTGCTCGCGGGAGAGTTATTGAAACGCGACCAGTTACAAGGCCGCACCCTCACGACGTTGACGCTGACAGATTTAGTCGCATCCTCGCGCCAGGAGATCGTCCATCATCCAAAAGTACGCATTGATTCAGGAGATTTGCTCAAGCGTCTGCCTGAGTTATTTAATAATGATTACGACGCAGTCTTTCATTTGGCCTCAGCAGTATCAGGTGAGTGCGAAGCAGATTTCGAGCTTGGCTTGCGCTCCAACTTGGAGGCGACCCGCGCTGTGCTGGAAGGTCTGCGCGCGCAGCACGCACGAACAGGTCATGCACCCGTTATGTTTTTTGCGAGCTCAGTCGCGGTATTTGGCTCAGACCCCGCGATTGCCATGCCTGCTGTTGTAACAGACACAACGCTGCCGACACCTCAGTCAAGCTACGGGATTCATAAGTTCATCTGTGAACAGTTGATTGCGGATTACACACGCAAAGGCTTTATTGACGGTCGTGTTGCACGCTTGATGACAGTCTCGGTGCGTCCAGGACGCCCCAACGGTGCGGCATCCAGTTTTCTTTCAGGGATTGTGCGGGAACCGCTCGCAGGTGTTGCCATGCGTTGCCCCGTCAGCCTGGATACCCCTGTGGCGTTGTCCTCGCCGCTCACCTCGATCGCTGGCGTGTTAGCGGTGGTTGAGGCGACGCGTGAAGCCTTTGGTGGTCGCACTGCGTTCAATCTACCTGCGCTGACCGTGACGGTCGGAGAAATGTTGCAGGCTTTACGAGAGGTGGCGGGCGAGCAGGTCGCTGCGCGCGTCACAGTCGAGCCCGATGAACAGATCACACGTATCGTGGGGGGCTGGCCGTCAAAGTTTGATTGCCAGCGTACTCATCGACTCGGACTCAAAGCGGACGCCTCCTATCAAGATATCATCAGACAATATCTTGATATGACGCGTGCCTAACAGGCTTGTTGCTTTAGACGACGCAAGGGTGTGCGGCACCGTCCATCGTGATGATTGCGCCGGTGACATAACTGGCACGGTTAGAGGCGAGGTAAACAACGGTATCCGCAACTTCTTCTGGGCTAGCCAGTCGACCCATTGGAACTTTCGCAGTCATGCGCTTGAGCACTTCTTCTTGGCTAATTTTTTCATGATCGGCATTCACCTTTAGACCCTCGACCAATCGATCGGTTAAGGTGCCTGCCGGATTGACGGCATTGATACGCACGCCTTTTGAGCCGTAGGCTGCAGCCAGACCCGCTGTAGTGAGCATGAGCGCCGCATTGGCGCTTCCGCCTGCGATGTGCGCGGTACTGGGGACTTTGCCGCCCGAGCCGATCACGTTGACGATGACGCCAGTTCCTCTTGCACCCATGCGCTTGACCACAGGATCAATCATATTGATATAAGTAAAAAACTTGGCATCCATGGCTTCGCGAAAAAACACCGGCGAGAGGCTTTCTGCGGGGGTACGTTTCGCGGCACCTGCTGAATTAACCAAGACATCGACGGCGCCAAAGGTTTTTTCTGCAGCGTTGAGCGCACCCTCAGCCGACGCTGCATTTTGTAAATCAGCCGAAAACAAAGCGATGCGATCTTGGCTGCCCGGGACTTGTGTGGAGAGTTGTTGTTTCGCCGATTCAAGTGTGGCGGGATTGCGTGACACCAGACTGACTTTGCAGCCCTCTTCGAGAAACACCTTGGCACAGGCAAGGCCAATACCTTTGCTGCCGCCAGTGATCAATACATGCTTGTGGGTGAGATTTAATTCCATGTGACGATTCCGTTGTCTTTAAGGGCTGAGATTTCTTCTTGGGTATAGCCAATGCTGTGTAAAAGTGCGATTGTATCGGCGCCGATTTTTGGAGGGGCTTTGCGCACTTGCAGACGCTCACCCTGCAGTGCAATCGGGAGCAGGGCGACGCGGGTTTCAATTTCACGACCAGCGCCCGTGTTGTCGGCGGCGATCGTGACTGGTGCGAGTCCGCCTGTGGCGAGTAGGTGTGGATCGTCAAACAAGTCATGGGGGCGTGTGATCGGCGCATAAGGCAGGCCACACTGCTCAAAGCGACTGCTGAGTTCTTTTGCGCTCAGGACGCCAAACCTTTCACGCAAGATTGGGATAAGCCAGCCACGCGCTTTGACGCGATCATTGTTTGTCACCAGTCTGTCATCTGCCTTAAGGTCATCAAAGCCGAACTCTTTGCACAAGATTGTCCACTGAGTATCGCTGACGGCTGATAGGAAAATTTGCTCGCCATCCTTGACGGTAAATACATCGTAAACGGCCCAGGCGCTTAGGCGGTTAGGCATTGGGTTCGCAGGCGCACCTGTCACGGCAAATTGCATCATATGTTGCGCGACTAAAAAGACATTGTTTTCAAACAAGGCGCTTGCGACCTCTTGTCCTTTGCCGGTGCGATGCCGTTTTTGTAACGAGGCCAGCACGCCGATCGCACCAAACATACCGCCCATAATATCGTTGACGCTTGCCCCTGCGCGCAAGGGCTGTCCAACAGGACCTGTCATATAGGCCAGACCGCCCATCATCTGCACGACCTCATCAAGTGCGGTACGGTGTTCATACGGTCCTGGCAAAAAACCTTTGTGAGACACATAAATCAGGGCGGGGTTGAGCTTGGATAAGGCCTCGAAGCCAAAACCCAGCTTGTCCATGGTGCCGCTTTTAAAGTTCTCGCTAAACACATCGGCCGAACCAAGCAACTTGAGGACAATTTCCTTTCCGGCAGGATGTTTGACATCAACCGCAATGCTTTTCTTGTTGCGGTTGAACATCGGAAAAAAACCTGAGCCAGAACCCAGCAACTTGCGGGTGTTGTCGCCTGTGAGCGGTTCGACTTTGATGACCTCGGCGCCGAGATCTCCGAGAATCATCCCACAGGTGGGACCCATGACCATATGTGTAAATTCAACCACGCGAATGCCTTCAAGAGGCAGGGAGTCGGACATCATGTACCTTCGATTTGGGTCTGCAAACGAGTTGTTATACCATCGGATAAGAGGCGGCAGGCGCGTGAGCTTGTGCCAGGCTTTAGGAGCGGGTTTCATGCAGTGCAACATTGTCGTCAAAGTCGTGAATTTTCTTGACCCGAGTGACCGTCAGGCCCTCTTAGCCATGCTTGACATGTATGCCAGAGATCCCATGGGTGGCGGTGAGCCTTTAGCTTTGGATACCAAACTGCGCTTATGTGACGACTTGGCTAAGTTTTTTGGAGCGATCAGTTGGCTCGCGTTCAAGGACGGCAAGCCTGTCGGGTTGTTAAATGCCTTGCCCGGATACTCGACCTTTAAAGCCCGACCTCTGCTCAATGTGCACGATATTGCCGTTGACCCTGCTCATCGCGGCCAAGGCGTCGGTCAAGCGCTTTTGAAGGCGATGGAGGAGTATGCGCGCGCGTCAGGGTGCTGCAAGGTGACGCTTGAGGTGTTGAGCGGCAATACTCAGGCGCAGCGTGCCTACCAGCGCTTTGGCTTTGAACAATATTCCCTCAGTCCGGAAACGGGGCAGGCCCTCTTTTTGCAGAAGTGGTTGTAGAGTGTGCGCTATGGACAAAGCCCCTATAACAGCAAATAACCAAGTGACCGTGTATTTTGATGGCTCGTGCCCGCTGTGTCGGCGTGAAATCGGCTTTTATAAAAACAGCGCAGGCTCGGCTCAGATCCTTTGGCAGGATGTCAGTCGCGCATCCGACGGACAAGTAGCCGGCGATTTAAGTTGCCAGCAAGCCATGGCGCGCTTTCATGTGCGGGGCGCAGATGGCAGCCTCAAAAGCGGGGCGGCGGCATTTGTCGAACTTTGGCTGAGCTTGAAATACTGGTACTGGTTCGGACGCTTGTTTGCACATCCACCCGGGATATGGTTGTTGGAAAAATGTTATGTTGGATTTTTACGGATTCGCCCAGCGATACAACGTCGAATCAAGTAGTACTTAGCCAGTGAGTCCTTAAGTGAATGCTTAATCTAGGCAGTGCTTAAGTTAATACTTTTTTGAGTTTCCCAATACAAGACACGCACACCACGATTACACTTACCCTTATGAATCCTAAAGACCAAGACCAAGACGCAGGCATACCCATTTCGGTATCCATCCGCAATCGCCTTAAAACAGCGCGCAAGCGCTTTCACGCGAATGACAATATTTCCGACTTTATCGAGCCTGGCGAACTTGCCCTGTTGCTTGACGAAGTCGAAGGCAAAATGAAGGGTGTATTGGAAAGTCTGGTGATTGACACCGTATCCGATCACAACACCAATGACACAGCACGACGCGTGGCCAAGATGTACCTCCAAGAGGTCTTTGGCGGGCGTTACCGTCCTCAGCCAGCAATTACGGAATTTCCCAACGTTGAACATCTGAGCGAATTGATGATCGTCGGACCGATGACCGTGCGTAGCGCATGTAGTCATCACTTTTGCCCCGTGATCGGCAAGGTGTGGATCGGTGTCATGCCAAATGAGCATACCAACGTAATCGGCCTCTCCAAATACGTCCGCCTCGCGGAATGGATCATGAGCCGTCCTCAGATCCAAGAAGAAGCAGTCGTTCAGCTCGCGGATTTGATTCAAGAAAAAACCCAGCCTGATGGTTTGGCTGTTGTGATGAGCGCAACACACTTTTGCATGTCCTGGCGCGGTGTCAAGGACATGGATAGCCGTATGATTAACTCAGTGATGCGAGGGGCCTTTTTAAAGGATCCTAATCTACGTCGTGAGTTCTTGTCCCTGATTCCTCGAGAGGTATAGCCATGTTGGTACGTTTGTTATATGTCAGCCGTGCAACGGACCCAAAAGCGAACGAGGAAACGGACGCAATTTTAGATTCTTCTCGTCAGCACAATATTGCAAACGGGATTACGGGAATTCTTTGTTATGGCGGCGGGATTTACCTGCAGGCTATCGAAGGCGGGCGTAACCAAGTCAACGAATTGTATGGTCATATTTTGCGAGATGCACGTCACAAAGACGTTGTGTTGCTGCACTACGAGGAAATCACTGAGAGACGTTTTGGTGGCTGGACCATGGGTAAGGTCAATCTTTCCAAGCTCAATACCTCAATCGTGCTCAAGTACTCTGAAACGCCTGATTTGGATCCTTATTCGGTTTCAGGTGCGGTGTCTCTCGCACTCCTCGAAGAGTTAATGTTGACAGCCTCCATTATTGGTCGTGCCTAAAACCAAGGGATTCAAATCAGATGAGCACAGCTGACGCCACTTTAAAAGTACAAGATCACTCTTTGGCTGTTCGGTTGTTGCTCAATGTGGGACATGGTTTGGATCATATGTTCTTGTTGATTTTTGCGGCTTCCGTTGGTGTCATTGCGATCGATTTTGGTTTCGACAGCTGGGAGGACCTCATGCCTTACGGTGTCGGTGCTTTCGTGCTATTTGGTTTGGGCTCAATACCCTCTGGTCGTCTAGGCGATCTATGGGGGCGCCGTCGGATGATGGTGGTGTTTTTTGTTGGGATTGGGGTATCGACACTGATCGCTGCCTTGAGCCAAAACGCTTGGCAGCTTGCCATAGCGCTGACGCTGGTAGGAGCCTTTGCCTCTATTTATCATCCTGTCGGCATTCCCTTTTTGGTACAAAAGTCGGTCAACCCGGGCTATACGATTGGTATCAATGGTTTGGCGGGAAATATGGGTGTGGCCCTCGCCGCTGTCGTAAGCGGATTTTTAATTCAATGGCTAGGGTGGCGCGCAGCATTTGCCATTCCAGCCGTATTGTCCATTGGTTGTGGCGTGTGGTTCGCGTACATTTGCCCTCCAGAGTCCGAGGCACCTGCCAAGCGTAAAAAGTCCGCCAAGGTCAAGTTTCCACCCGCCTTAATCGCACGGGTGCTGGCTGTGATGACAGTGAGCGCTGCGACCGGGAGCGTACTGTTTAACTTTACGACCAATGGCAATGGCCAGCTTTTACTTGAGCGCTTTAAAGGAATCGTAGAGGATCCTGCGACGCTAGGTATTATGTTGGCCGTCATTTACGTCGCGGCTTCGCTCATGCAGGTGATCGTTGGAAAATTGCTGGATCGCTTTGCGATACGGCCGATTTTCCTTGGGATTGTGCTGTTGCAGATCCCGTTATTCCTTCTCGCTTCGCATGCTCAGGGCTGGTGGCTGTTTGCGGCTTTACTCGGCGTGATGGTGTTTATTTTTGGTGCAGTGCCGTTCGTTGACGTGATGGTGGTGCGCTATGTTGACGATCGTATGCGTTCACGTGTAGCGGGTATCCGTTTGGCGGTTTCGCTGGGTCTGAGCTCAATTGCTGTGTGGGCGCTTGGCCCTGCGGTCAAGAGTTTCGGTTTTGATGTGATGTTGTTAGTGATGGCTGGCTTTGCAGCGTGTACGGCTTTGGTGGTGATGTTGCTCCCGAGCGAGTCTAGTTCTTCTAACACACAGATTTCCTAACATAGAGGGATTGTTGATGAGTATTGCCCGATTACAGTCCAGTGAACTTGAAGCAGCTTGCGCGACTTGCCCCGCTTGGCAATATGACTCTGCAGCTGGTGGACGCTTGTCCCGCAATTGGCATTTCAAGGACTTTAGCGAAGCCTTCGCCTTTATGACGCGTGTCGCGATTTTGGCAGAAAAGTTAGACCATCATCCCGAGTGGTCTAACGTCTACAACAAAGTGTCTATCGTGTTAACCACGCATGATGCAGGCGGCTTGTCGACACGCGACATCATGATGGCCTGCGCGATTGACCGCCTCAGTACGTATTGAGCGAGGCTTTAATTTCCTGCGCTTTTTCTTTGATGCCCTCGATGGCGGCATCACTCATTTTTTCAATATTTCTGTAGACCATTCCGAGTCGGAAATTCTTTGAGAGTTTCCCTTCGTGCCGGATAAAAAAGTCCCAGTACAAGGCATTGTAGGGACATGCTCGATCACCCTCGCGCAATTTTTTGTCGTAATGACAGCCTTTGCAATAGTCACTCATCCGATCGACGTAAGCAGCACTCGACACATAGGGTTTGGTGGCGAGCAACCCATCATCGGCAAACTGACTCATGCCGATCACATTGGGAAGCTCTACCCACTCAAACGCATCGATATAAATCCCAAGATACCAGCGATGCAAAGCCGCGGGATCGAGTCCGGCGAGCAGAGAAAAATTGCCAATCACCATTAAACGTTGAATGTGGTGTCCGTAGGCATGCTCCAAAGACTGACCGATTGAGTCTGAGAGACAGCGCATCTTTGTTTTACCCGTCCAAAACCATTCTGGCAATGGTGTAGTGTGATTAAACGTATTGTGCTGTTCATAGCCTGGCATGTGCTGCCAGTACATGCCACGGATGTATTCGCGCCAGCCGAGTATTTGTCTGATAAAGCCCTCGGCCGTCGCGATCGATACCTTGCCTGCTTGCCATGCCTGTTCTGCGCGACTCACCACCTCTTGCGGTTTGAGCATCTTGGTGTTGAGCGAAAAAGACAGTAGCGAGTGAAACATTCGCCAGTGTCCTGCACTCATTGCGTCTTGAAAATCGCCAAAGTTCGGCAAAACATGTTTGATAAAACGCTCCAGATCTGCGAGGGCCTCCTTGCGGTTTAGTGGCCAAACAAACTCTGCGGCATGCGGGTCGCCCATCGTTTGGACGCCTGAGGTTTCAATGACCTTCCATAAGGCTGAGTGATCGTGCTGGGTGCGTTGGTCTTTAGGCTCTGGAGGTGAGCCTGTCCAGCGCTTACGATTTTCGTGATCAAAGTTCCATTGCCCTTCGACGGGACGTTTGGCGTCAAGCATGAGGACTTTGTGTTTGGTCCGCATCTGACGATAAAAGCGTTCCATCAGCCAGCTTTTTTGCCCTTTAAAGATTTCGCCGGCTTCGTGACGGGTGGTATAAAAGTGTTCACTGTCAGACATCTCAACCGTGATCTTTAAACTCTTACTAAATGTTTCAAGTTGCGCATCCAAGCGCCACTCGTCGGGCTGTTGATATTCAAAACGCTTACAAGCGTATTGTTTGAGCAACTGTTCAAGGTTGCGCGTAAGAGACTGCGTGTTTTTAGGATCATCGATGGCGAGGTAGTGCACACGGTGACCTTGAGACGCAAGCAGCGCCGCGAGATCGCGCAGTCCTGCAAAAATCGCGATGACCTTTTGTGCGTGATGCACTACATAGTCTGTTTCTTGACGCATCTCCATCAAGGTGTAAACGATATTTGGATCGATGTTTGAAAACCAACTGTGCGTGGGGTTGAGTTGGTCACCCAGTATTAAACGAAGCGTCGTCATGTCTGTGCCCATTGTTTGCGATAGAGCCCCTCGGGGTCATGCTCCAGCGCTTGTTTTTCCAAATTCATTCGACGACCGCCTCTTGGGTCTGTGCCCAAGCCCGCAATGTAGAGCCAGTTTCCCTGATTGCTGTAGACGTCGTAATCCAAGAGTTGTGATTCAAACCAAGCCGCACCCGCTCTCCAGTCGATCCGCAAGTCATAAATCAAATAACTCGCTACAATCTGTCGCATGCGATTGGACATCTTTCCCGTCGCGGCAAGTTCGTTCATCCCTGCGTTGACGAGGGCATTTTTTGTCCTACCCTCTGTCCATTGTTCAAAAAGCTTGAGCGCGATACCGTTCGTGGGCTGGGCCAGACTTTGCGCATCACTGCGAGAATCAAGCTGGCGCAAGCCATGACGCAAGTAAAGGGCGCGTCCGTATTTCAGATGCAAGAAACGAAAATAATCTCGCCATACCAATTCAAACCAGATCCAGTAGGTGCCGTCGTTAGCGCCTCGTGCGGATTCATATTGCGTGAGTCGTTCAACAATCATCGGGGCCGAGAGCGCACCCGTCGCTAACCAGGTTGAAAAGTGCGTTGAGTAGTCCGGACCGGAAAGCTGATTACGGGTTTCTTTATAGGTGTGGGGAAGTTCACCCGCAAAGTAGTGATTCAGGTGCTGAAAGCCTTGAGATGTGCCCGCCTGTGATGGCGTATTTTCCGTTGAGCCTGAACCCAGCCCATCGAGCCACTGTTTCAGGCAGATGCTTTCAAGTTGAAGGTTCTCAGGCAGGCTGGGCATACGTTCGGGTCCGGGCAAGACTTTACGTGCGCGCAATCCTTTAGACTCCAGATGTTGCCTAAACTGCGTAAACATATCCGGCATCTGTCGAGGGGTAAAGGGTAAGGCGGCCAGATCCAGCATGGTGGACTGCCAAAAGTATTGAACCTTGATGCCTTGTTCCCTGAGTTGCGCGACTTCGGCTTCCTCTTCAGGGGCTGCGATGTGTTCACAGACAATGCCCTCTGCGTGGGTGGATTCGGCCAGTGACGCAAGTTCTGTCGCTACGCTGCCTCGTAAGACAAGCAGCTGGCTCCCCAATTCGCGACACTGTGCATCTAGCGCCGCAAGTGTTTCGACTAAATAGCGTTTTCTTTGCGCACTCACACGCGCAAACCCCCAGCGGCTCATGACTGTATCGGGCGGCAGCACATAAACAGGAACCAGATGCGTCGCCTCACGACAGGCTTTGTTGAGTGCAGGCGAATCCAGCAGTCTGAGATCGTTTCGGAACCAATAAATCAAGGTGCTCACTTCGATGCTCCTGAGGAATCCCTGCAGCGGTCAGAGCAAAACTTGACATTTTCCCAGTCCCGCTCCCATTTTTTTCTCCAGGTGAACGGACGTGCGCAGCGTAGACAGACTTTGCTTGGTAGATCTGCTTTTTTGCGTCCACGCATGGGGGAGGGTGTGGTCATGAAAAATCCAAGGCATGCTGAGTGGGGGGTGGCGTTTGTGGGGTGCTGTTGACACGTCTGCGGCTTGAGGTGCGAGTCCGATCCGAATGTTTGCGAGAGGCGTGTTTTTCAACAATCGCTTTTTTACCGGCTTTGACCTCGGCATCACTGCGTCTGTCGTAAAGACGACGTTTAGACTCGCGTGTAGCCGTTTCCAGATCCACGACTGGCGCCGCAAGCCTGTCAGCCACGTGGATGCCAAACTGTTGTTGCATCTCAGACGTTAAGTGCCAGGGTTCAAA